>ENA-OQHP01000399-OQHP01000399.1-human-gut-metagenome-genome-assembly--contig:-NODE-399-length-13901-cov-1.286990_pt1 | contig 13901 bp, 23 predicted proteins | sample MGYA00242563_ERZ504717 | MGnify/ENA primary metagenome ERZ504717 (study PRJEB26092, sample SAMD00036212) | human gut metagenome | host: Homo sapiens | study: EMG produced TPA metagenomics assembly of... | reverse complement strand
CAACCGCGCCCTTGCCGACGGGGGAGTGCTTCGCCAAATGGCGGGCCACACGTTTGGCCGCGTCGATGGCCGCGTCGACCTCGTCAACGGCCTCCACTCCAGCCGGACGCGTGGTCGGATCAGTGCTGTCGGCGTCGGCCAGCCCCCACATCGCATCAAGCGCGATGACCTCGCTCGCATTGCCGCGCACAATGGTCGGAGGCGCGTCACGGAACGATTCAAGAATGAACGTGCGTGTTTCGCCAATGCCCGCAGCAACCGGGTCTAGCACCCACGTCTTGCCGTTTTCGTGCAGTTTGCGCGCGATTTCCGGCAGCGCGTCCTTGAAGAACGGCAGCAACGTGCCCACGTTGATGTAGTTCGATCCGGCGATTTCGGCGGTGGCGATCACATCATCCGGCAGATAGCTCATGGCCGCGGTGCCGCCCGCCGCAAGCTGTGCGTTGGCAACGAGATTGATGGTCACGAAATTGGTGAACGACTGCGCCAGTGGTGTCTGCTCATGCACGTCCGTGACGGCTTGTTTGATGGCGGCACGCAATGCGCCGAGTGCGTCATTGGCGGATGAGTCATCGCTCATGATCTGCTCCCTACGTTGGTCCTAACCAACAGGTTCAAAGGGTCAGGCGTTCATGCTATCTCAGCTTGATGGACTTGGCCATCAAGCACCCCCGCATGTTTACAACAGTGCTTAATCTATCTGCGTCCCTTGACAGGCGCGATTCCGTAGGTGATTTTGGGCTTCCGTAGGTGGTTGCTGCCGGATAAGCATCGGCGAGATGCCTGGAATTAGGCGTTTGCTCGTGTCCGGATTCGAAGCTGACCGCCTACGGACGCAAAAATCACCTACGGAACGCAGTCAGTCGCTTTGCGTCGTGTCGATGACGTTGCTGCAGTATGCCGTCCTGCCGGCAGTCACGTCGGCGTAGAAGCGCTGTTTTCATCGATGTAGGCGATGGCTTTACGCAGTTCCTCCAGTTGCGTCTCCAGATGCTCGCGTTTTTCGGCAAGGATTTCCTGACGTTCCGGTATCGATGACTCACCTTCGAGACAGAGTTGCGTGTAGTGCCGCATCTCCTTGATGCCCAGACCGCAGCGTTTGAGACATGTCAGGTCGTTGATCCATGCGATGCATCGCTCGTCGAAGACGCGTCGGTTGTTCTGGTCTCGTTTGAGACCGGGCACGAGTCCTGAATTGCAATAGAACTTCAATGCTTCGTAATTCATGCCGGTTAGTTTGCAGGCCTGCTTCATCGTATAGGTTTTCATGTTCTTATGGAGTGGCACTGCGTGATTGCCATACGTGGCTCCTTTCGGACGCTGCGCGGCAGGACGTTCGGCGGGTGCCGCCGGATGGGGTCGGGCTTGAGGCGCATTGTTCTTTTTGTTTGTACCTATCATGTCACATTTCCGGTTATTAATACCGTAGATAGTACCGGCGTGCCGTAATTTGACCGGTAGCGGCTACCGGATTTTATCTTGAGGGTCAGAACGGCATACATGCCGGCACTGAATACCGACGAATTTATGGAAGGAAAAACAGTGGAATACGTGAAACTTGCCAACGGTGTTGAGATTCCGAAGATCGGATACGGCGTCTTCCAGATCAGCAAGGACGATGCTCCTCGCTGCGTGCGCGAGGCCATCGAGACCGGGTACCGCCATATCGACACCGCACAGTCGTACTTCAACGAGGCCGAAGTCGGCCAAGGAATCAAGGATTCCGGTATCGATCGTAAGGATCTGTTCCTCACTACCAAGATCTGGATCAGCAATTACGGCTATGAGAACACGCTGAGGTCCGTCGATGTGTCCTTGAAGAAGCTTGGCACCGACTATCTCGATCTGGTGTTACTGCACCAGCCGTTTCCGATACCTACGGCGCGTGGCGTGCACTCGAAAAGCTCTACAAGGACGGCGTGATCCGCGCCATCGGCGTGAGTAACTTCTATCCGGATCCGTCTGGCCGATATGGTCGCCTTCAATGAGATCGCCCGATGGTCGATCAGGTCGAGACTAATCCGCTCAACCAGCAGATCGAAGCTCGCAAGAACATGGTCAAGCGGGGCGTGGCTCAGGAAGCATGGGCTCCGTTCGAGGAGGGCATGCAGAACATGTTCTCCAATCCCACCCTGCCAAGATTGGCGAGGTACATGGCAAGTCCGTCGCGCAGGTGATCCTGCGTTGGCTCACTCAGCGCGACATCGTCGCTCTGCCCAAGTCCACGCACAAGGAGCGCATGGAAGAAAACCTGAACATCTTCGATTTCCGGCTCTCCGACAGCGAGATGACAACCATCGCGGGCCTTGACACCAAGACCAGCATGTTCTTTCGCCACGACACCCTGAGGCGTCGACCGCTTCGTCAGTTATGTCAAGGAACGTGCCGGCCGCGAGTGATTCCGGCCCATGACATGGTCGGTGCCGGCAGCACTGTGTATCTGGGCTTCCCGATTTGGTGGATGGCACCTGTTTGGCTGGTGAACGATTCCGTCAAATCCAACGATTTCGCAGGTAAGACGATCATTCCGTTCTGCACTTCCGCCAGCTCCGATATCGGCAACAGTGCATCCACGCTCCAGAAAATGGCAGGCAGCGGTACATGGCTTACCGGGCACCGTTTCTCGGAATCTGTTTCCGAGGAGGACGTGACCGATTGGCTGATTTAGTCCAAAAACGGCATCGTCGAATAGCGAAGACATGGGGCGACCATTGTACGTTCGGCTGCAGCATTTCGTGTGCTGAATAGCAGGTCGCCTCTTCCACGCTCTTTTGAGTATCCCATCCGAATGTTTAAGCCGGCGTGGAAGTAGTAAGTGGTATGTGTGCTGTCCTGCCTTGCAGGAAGACATGGCGGGCATTTTCATTATGATGAAACGTCATCAAATATCGGATTATTTCCGATAATCATTCCACGAGATGGGCTTCCCCGTATTATTTCCTGAGACGTTTGTGACGCCCCTATGTATTTGCATGCGGGGATAGAATTGTTGACGGAAGAGAACCGTGAAAGGAATGTGCGTTGGCGAGAAATGACGGGAGTCGAAGGAGGCGGGGCGGTCTTTGCGATAGGTTGTTCGGCGATCTCAGTGCAAAAAGTTGCGTAAGGTGTTGTTTGGCGCTGTTGCGGCAATTGTCACTGTTGCAGTTGTCCTGTTTGTGTGGAACGGTGTCGTTAAACCTGTTTTTGACAATGCAAGGACCGAATCTACCATCAGTGTGGAAAGCCAGTTGCAGGCGGCTGTGAATATCGACGATCTATCGACCGCGAAATTCCATTATGGCGGTGTTGCTGTAAAGAAAGACAATGCTGGTAAGGACAAGTGGCATGTTGCATATGAGGCGACGGTGACTGCTGGCGTCAAGATGAGCGATATCACGTTCGAAGTGGACGATACCGCGAAGACCGTCACTCCGATTCTGCCGAAGCCGACTATTGGGGACGTCGTGGTTGATAGCGGCAGCCTCGACTTTTTCGAGAACAATCCGTCCGTTGAAATTGATGAGGTGATCAAGCTTTGCAAGCAGGATGCGCAACAGGAGACCAAGACAAACGGAGACATTATTCTATTGCTGCCAGCAATCTTGAACAAACTGTGGATGCGTTGACCAAGGACCTCGTGGAAGCAAAAGGATACAAATTGCAGAAGGCCGAGACCGTAAAGCTCACTAAGGAGACCGCGCATGCTGACGAATAATCGTTCCATGAAACGTGCGATTGCCGCATTATGTGTTGCTACGCTTGCATGTTCTGCTGTAGGGTGCGGCGAGGAAAAGAAAGAAGCTATCCCAACTTTCTCGAATGCCACGTATATCGCACAGATGGCCACATTAAAATGTTATTACCACAACACGGCCAAGCTCAGTCATGAGGATCGTGGTTCTTCAATAATGGCTACAAACGTATGTGGATGGAATACAGTGGCATCGTGAAGTACGGTATTGATGCCGATAAGTAACAATTAGTCCAGATGCCAACGGTCATAAAGTAATCATTACCGTGCCTCCAGCTCACGTGTTGGATGATCCGGACGTAATGAGAAGTCGTTCAGCAAACCGCTGGTGAGCACTGGTTTCGCCACTTCGATTACCGCCGAAGAGAAAACGGAAATGTTTGATAAGGCCCAGCAAAGCATGCTGAAGCAGGCGAAAACCGATTCGGCGTTGCTTGCCCAAGCCGAAGCTCGCGCGCGGACTATTCTAGAGCAGTATGTGCGCAATGTGCTTGGCGACGACGCGAAGAACTGGACTATCGAATTCAAGGATGTGCAATAGTCGCCAAGCGGAAACCGACTCACATCACCCGCAATTGCCATCGTGGATGGCGGTGGCCAGCTGATCGCTGGATGCATCCATCGCGTATTCGGCGACACCCTGCTGCTGATTCGTGATGCAGTCGCGGTCGGCCCCGAAAAACAGCACCGAATAGGAATTCGTCACCGCTCCGTACGGTCGGCTGCGATTGTCGGTTGCGTGGTGCCGCAGGAGATCATGATCGAGCGGTGCGAGAGCTCGTGCTTGACCATGTCCACCAGCCAAGGGCTTCGCGCGGTCTGCGTCCAATCCGGATGCGTGGTGAGCATATGCACGACATTCCTCTGCGAGCGGTCGGGCATCTGGCAGTAATACGCAGCCACGAATCCACTCGGATTCTCACCTGACTGGCCGCCGCAGTTGAATTCCATGGTCTGTTCGATCTGCACGCCCATCGTCGATGCCACGTTCGTGGCGAGCGTGTACCATCCGGCCGGATCGAGATCACCGTTGCGTTCGGGCACGGCGATCGCAGCCGCTGCGCTTCCGCGTTATGCAGATTGCTGACCGCAGTCGAGACCTGCTGTTTCACGTCCGAGCGTAGTTTGTGCAGCGACCGTAGGTCGGCGAGCATCTCCCTCATCGATGCATACGCGCGCTGTTTGCCGTATCGGTCGATGAGCTCGTTCACCTGCGTCGGATCGTCCACCTGCAGCAGCCATTGCGCCGCATGCTGGCTGAAATCGTCCGCCATGGCCGCGTCGACCGCGCTGAGCAGCTCCTTGGTCTGTGCGTCGAGATTATGGGCCGCCACACGCATGCTGTCGATGATGGTGCGCTGCTGGTTGCGGTACAACAGCCCGATGATGCGTTCCTGCAGATTGTCCGACAGCAGATACTTGATCTGCTTGGTGTCGGCAAGCCGGTCGTAATCGTCCATATACTGTTGCACGGTTTCGATGTGCGCGGCGAATCGGTCCGGATCATCCAGGCCCTGCGCGAACGTGATGCTGTCCTGCGCGGTCTGCCGGATGCCTTGCATGGTTTCGATCTGCGGCTTGACATTGCCGGCCGCTTCACTGGTGGTGGCGTGCAGGAAATTGGCGACGCCGGCGATGACGGCAAGCACGACGAGCACGCCCACGATGCGTAGGACATTCCGCCGGCTGCGTGAATTCGGGTTGTGGTACGGCATATTCTCAGACTACCTTGCTCGTGTGATGCACCGATGCTCCCACTCTACCGCCGTTTGGTCCATCCGGCCATGCGATGCCGGTGTCAGGGGAGTGCAGGACGTTCTTGTAGATGTCGTTGCGTACGTAGATTTCCACGGAACCGCGCGATCGCTGGTCTTTCCATGGCGTGACGGTTTCGGCGATGCGTATTTTCGTGTAGTCGTTCCGGTCATAGCCGAGGGCGCTGAAGAAGAACGGCTGATAGATGGTGTCGTAGAATTCGGGTTCGCCCCATGATCTCCAGGTTTCGATGTCTTGTTTGCCGGCATAGGGGTCTATGCACCATTCCCAAGAGATGTAGCTGCGCCCTTTGTAGGCATTGGACATGAGCGTACGCTTGAAGTACGGGTCGGCGGTGACCAGTGTTCCGCTCACCCATGATGTGTAGTCGATGCAATCCTTGCCATTGGCGCAGTAGCCGCCTTGCTTGATTCGTGCTTTGACGTCCGGGGACGCATTCATGGAATTGATGCGAGTCCAGCCAGCCATCCAACGGTATTGCTCCAGATGATTGGTCTTGATGAACGAGGCCACCGTCCGGGATGAGGAATACTCGTATCGTATGTCGCATATGCTGGCGTTGATCGTCCAATACACGCTGATGAGCATGGCACCTAAAGCGAGGGCCTTCAGCATGATGAGATAGTTGCGCGCTTTCTTCACCCCAAGCTTGCCGGCGAATTGGTCGGCCATGGTGGCGCACCAGGCCGGCCAATCATCCACGCCGATACGTCGCTCGTCGCAGTCAATCGCGAGCACCGCGATGAAGAATCCCAGCAGGATGCCCAGATGGTGCATAGAGAAATGCTGCGCGAACACCAAGCACATCACTGTGTACGAGCTCAGCAGCAGCATTGCGTTGTGCGACGTCGGCTGATGTGGATGAGCGGGGCCCACATGAGGCATGACACGGTTCCCGTGTACAGCAGTGTCGGTGATAGGCCGATGAATACCAGATTCGTGTCCGACACCGTCGAGGTGAATAATGCTTCGGCCGGCAGCAGCAGCCAGGAATTGCAAATTTGCATCCATAGTGGTGCCGGCTGCGTCATGCCGGAGATGTCGAAATTGTCGGAATACACGTCTTTTGCGGGCATCACGTCGATCAGTATGGCCATCGCCGCCGCGAGCAGCGCCAGCAGCGCGATGAACCGTCGCCGGTTACGTATCAACGAGTGTTCCTGCCAGACGAACCGCACTACCCGATTCGCCGCGAACATGCCGGCGATTACCAGTCCATATGAACTGGTCAGGCACAGCAGCATCATGCTGAGCGCTTCGCGCCATGGTTCTCGTCGCGGGTTTCCAGTTGATAGCCACCAGCAGCATGGCGGCGACCATCAGCGCATAGGGCGCGACGTGACGCCGTACTGATAGCACAGGAAATAGGAGAACGGCAGGATGACTTTGAATGGTTCCGGCAGTTTGGTTTTGAATTCCAACAGCCAGATCATGAGTGTGGCGCATGCCAGATTGATGCTTTTCAGACCGATCTCGTAGGGTACGCCGAGTTTTGCGGGTGCGGCGAGCATCATCCACCACAGAGGCGGATGCCCTCATAGTGTGGACGTTCCAGAATCATCTCCCGCCACGAGCAGTCGCGCGCGATGAGCCAGGCTTGCGCCTCGTCGAACCATGGTTCGTGGAAACACATCACCGTGCCCACCACGATGACATACGCCGCGAGCACGATGCAGTGCAAACGATGAGGCGTGAGCCAATGCCGAATTGCGTCGCATCGTGTTCTGTTGTCTGTGGCTGCTACTGTTGCAGAACTCATGTTTCCTGTTTCCCGTTGCGTTCGAAATACGCGCGATTGCTGCGTGACTTTGCGATTATTGCGTGGCCGCGCATGGATCATGCGTTCCGTCATATTCCATGTTGCGGAACCGCCATTGGATGCATGGGCACACCATCGCGCCAGCTGTGCCGGCCATCCTTAGAACGACTTGCGCGCGCCGCAGAGCTTCTCGAACTCCTCGCGTACCTGCACCTTCACCAGCGCGTCCTCGAATGTGATCACGCCCTTGTTCACCAGTCGCGCCAATCCTGATCGAGCGTGTGCATGCCTTCCTTCTCGCCAGACTGTAGCACGGTGCGAATCTGATGCGCCTTGCCACTGCGGATCAGTGAGGAAACGGCCGGAGTGTTGATCATCACTTCAGTGGCTGGTGCACGGCCATGGCCGGTAGCGCGCGGAATCAGTGTCTGTACGATCACGGCACGCAAGGTGGAAGCTACCTGCACGCGAATCTGCTGCTGCTGGTTTTCCGGATACACGTCGATGAGACGGTCCACGGTGGAGCCGGCGTCCTGAGTATGAAGGGTTGCGAACACCAAGTGGCCGGTTTCCACTGCGGTCAGTGCGGTGGAAATGGTTTCCAAGTCTCGAAGCTCACCGACTTCGATAATGTCCGGATCCTCACGCAGCGCACGTTTCAGCGCTTCCGCGAAGCTTTTCGTATCAGTGCCCACTTCTCGCTGGCTCACCACGCAACGCTTATGCTGATGCACGAATTCGATCGGGTCTTCGATGGTGATGATATGGTCGGCGCGTTCCGCATTCGCCTTGTCCACGATTGCGGCCAGTGTGGTCGACTTACCGGAACCGGTCGGGCCGCATACAAGCACCAGACCACGCGGCAACAGCGCAAGGTCGGCGATACGCGGGTCAATTCCCAGTTCCTGCGCGGTTTTGATTTCCGTAGGAATGGTACGCAACGCGGCGCATACGCCCATACGGTCGCGGTATACGTTCACGCGGAAGCGCAGCAGATCGCCAATGGCGAAGGAGATATCAAGTTCCAGATCATCTTTGAAACGTTCCATCTCCAATTCGTTGGTCATGATTTTCACTGCTTCGTACGTGTGATCCTTCGTCCACACGCTCAATCCCTTGGCGGGGCGCAGCTTGCCATCACGCGCAGCATTGGCGGGTCGTTGATTACCAAGTGCAAATCGGACGCATTGAGCTCAACCAGCTGGCGGATGGCCGACACGAATTCGTCGTCCGCGTCCGGATGTTCGGTGCGCAGCGTCTGTTCGACTGCTCGGCCTTGATCTTACGTTCTTCCGGAACGGCATCCTCGTCGGCGTCGTTGGTTTCAGGCACTACGAAATCCGCGAATGGCCTGGTCTGCGGCTGGGGCTGACTCATCTGCTGTTGCTGTGGCTGCGGCCTTTGGAAAGCTGCGTCCTGCGGAATGTGAGTGATGGTCGGAGGCATCTGCTGCGCTGCGGTTTCGGTGATGTCGGCCTGTCGCTTAGCGAATGGTGTGGCACCCGGTACGAAGGACGGTGGATTGCTGTCGATCTGCTGGATCGGCCCATGCTCCTCATATGCGGGATTTTGCTGGGTCGCGTCAGTGTCCTCATCAAACTGCAGGCTGCCGGTACCGACTGGTTGACGGTCGCTTGTTGTTGGAAAACATGCGCTTCCTGCGATTGTTGTATGGCTTGCGTAGTCTGTTGTTGAGCAACAGACTGTTCGGATGGTTGAGACTGTGAAACTGGCTGCGGGTCGGGAATTTGCACATCCTGCTGGCTTACAGTCGGCATTGAATTAAGCGAAGCGAAAATGCCCTTAAGGCTTTCATCATCTGCCTGAATCGCATTGTCGGAAGACCAATGACGTCCCTTGCGGGGATCCTCATTGAACGATGGAGTGTTGTTGGGAATGGTCACGCCTTTGAGACCGGAAAGATATCCGCCATTGTTCCACGTTTGCTCGATGGTCATCATTGTCCTTTTAATAGGTGGGTTGCTGTCTGAAAATGTCGGTCGTGCCGGCGCTTCGACGCGCCGATGCAACCGAACGTTTTTATAGGTGTTTTATAAGTGCGGAGAGGTGCATAGGTGCATGTAACGTCAGGTGAACCTACACCGTCACGCGAAGCACTTCCTCCACGGAGGTAATGCCTTGAAGCGCCTTCTGCCAACCGTCCTTACGAAGTGTGGTCATGCCTTGCTCCTTCGCCGCCTTGTCAATATCAATCGACGTGGCGCCACGGGCTATAAGATCCTCCATTGTTGAATCCACGCCCATGACCTGCTGGATGGCCACACGGCCGCTATAGCCGGTGTTGGCGCATTCTCGCATCCTACCGGACGCCATATCGTCGGAAGAGGGGTATCTGGCATGTGTGGAACACCCAACGTCCGAAGCTCCGCTTCGGTGGCAGTATCCTGACGCTTGCACTTCTTGCACAGGCGGCGAGCCAGTCGCTGAGCCATCACCGCAGCAAGCGACGAGCTCAATAGGAACGGCTCCACACCCATTTCCGTCAAACGTGTCACTGCGCTTGGCGCATCATTGGTGTGCAGGGTGGAAAGCACCAAATGGCCGGTCAACGAAGCCTCAATAGCAATGTTGGCGGTCTCCTGATCTCGAATCTCGCCGATGAGCACCACATCAGGGTCTGCACGAAGGATCGAACGCAGAGCCGCGGCGAACGTCATACCGGCCTTGTTGTTCACCTGAACCTGATTGATGCCTCTCATACGGAATTCCACCGGGTCCTCAACCGTAATGATGTTGATTTCCGCTTCGCCACATCGCCCAACGTGGCATACAACGTGGTCGACTTACCCGAACCGGTAGGACCGGTGACCAACACCAGACCATACGGACGGTTGTACGCCTTGGAGAACACGTCGAAATTCCGCTGGCTGAAATTCAAATCCTCCACCTTGAGATTGCCCGAAGGCGTGCTCAGGATTCGCATAACAATCTTCTCGCCCCATACCGTCGGCAGTGCGGCCACACGAAGATCCACCTTCTGACCATTGTGCTTGACGGTGATACGACCATCCTGCGGCTTACGGCGCTCGCCGATATCCATATCGGACATGACCTTGATGCGGCTGATCACACCTTGGGTCATGGCTTTCGGCGCCTTTTGGAACACGTGCAGCACACCGTCGATACGGTAGCGCACGAGCAGACCGTCTTCCTGCGGTTCGATGTGGATATCGGAGCAGTGGTCGTCGATGGCCTGGTTGATAAGTAGACTGACGAAGCGTGCCACGGGGGAAGCCGTCCTCGCCGCTGTCGGATTCGAGGTCGACTCCTTTTTCGCGGTGCGGCGATTCGTGGGAAGCTCAGTCAATTCCGCGTTGGCGCGCAGATAGCGATTGATGGCATCCTTCACTTGGGATGGCATGGCCACCATGGGAATGACCGGCATGCCGGTGCTGGCGGACACGTCGTCGATGGCGGCGAAGTTTTCGGGTTGGCCATGGCACGGTGATGCGTCCGTTGACAATGGACAATGGCAGCAGCTGGTTGCGACGGCACAGGTCGTCCGGCACCATGCTGATGACTTCTTTGTCTACTTGGTATTCGTTGAGGTCTACGAACGGTAGGCTCATGCCTTGAGCTAGCGCCATGGCATATTCGCGTTCGGTGTTTTCGTCCATGCCTCGGTGGATGTGGGCATGGCGGGAAAGTCGCTAGTGGCGTCGCTGGGTGCAGCGGCATGGCGTGGCTGGCTCGGCGTGAAAATCTGGTTGATTTCTCCTGTGACCGGGGAATTCAAATCCATGCGCTGTGAGAAATCGCTCGGCGTGTCGTCGTTTCGATTGCGCTTGAGGAAAGGGAAACGGCTTCCGAACCGGCGTCGCTCATAATGACCTCCTGGACCATGCGCCGGAACGCACGGTATGACTTATGGCCCTTTGCGAACACAGGTGTTTGCGGGCCTGAGAATGTTCAGTTGTTCATGGTCATGTGAGCTAACGATTGCAGTGTTGTGCACTACTACTCGCATAGTTTAGCGGCTTTGTGACTGAAACGCCAATTGTCATGTGGTGTTTGGAAGGGTGTGAAAACGTTGGCAGGGAATCGTGATACAGTACAGATATTCATGCACCGCCTTTTCTGCGGTGATTTTTCCTGTTGCCTCCGATGATGGGGTGATACTGCATGAAGGAGCTGCTCATGGAGCACAGCTGGCGTAGGGCGGTAAATGATGCCGCGACAGGGCTTGCAATACATAACGTCAAACGATTGCCGAAACGTGGCGAGTCGGGTTTCACATTGGTTGAGGTATTGGTGGCGATTGTGGTGCTGAGCATCACAGGTCTTGCCGCCGCACAGTTCGCGATTACTGCGATTCGTACTTCTTATGCCCAGCAGCAGCGTTCAGCAGCCATTGCTTTGGGTAGTGATGGTATCGAACGCATGCGCGCACAGATAGCGGATCATACTTCTGCGCCATCCTCCTATTACACGGATTTGCTGCCTGGCATGGGTGTGGATGATGTGAAGAAAGCACATGCGAATCTCACGGCAGTGGGGGCCATCACCTCACAATTCTCGGATTTGGAGGCTACGGCCATTCCGGATGCCGATACGAGCAAGTACATTCAGCCGGTGCGCACTACCACGGGCAAAGACGCCAAACATACTACATATACGGTGAACACCGTGATTGAGAAGTGCTATCGGGAAAGCGGCACCATGGATTGTAGAACCGCTTCGGAACTGGGTATTGACGGGCATGCGTCCATTAGCGGTCTTGACGGTACTCCTGACGCCTCGCTGCGATCCAGCATCCTGAGTCAGGACAACATTCCTACTAAGGGATTCACCTTTATGGCGAAAACGTATATGCCGATGGTACGCGTGGTGGTAGGCGTCACCTGGTCGGACAATATTGGCGCAGACAAAACGGCCGTGTATACCACCAATGAACTGTTGAATGTGATCGGGGCCTGAAGGAGCGGGACGGCTTATGGAAGAGAAGAACTCTGGATTCAGTCTGAATCGCCGATTATTACGTGCGCTCCGTAGGCGTGCTCGTGGTGAAGGCGGCGTTACCCTGGTGGAGATGATGGTTTCATTGTTTATTTTTGCCATTGTTTCCACCATGTTCACGGTGTCGATCGTGCAATATTTGCATTCCACCACAGCCGATGCTATCCCGCACCAGATCGGCTACGGAAATAGCTACATCGGTGCAGGCTCTGGACCGATATGTTCGCAATGCCGAAGGTGTGGAAGAGGCTGCCAGCGGTGACAGGTTGACTTTGGTGACCACTGATGCCGATGGGATTCGGCAATGCGCTGTGATTGAGTACACAGAGGCCACGTGGTCCGGCGGGCGAGTTGATGATTATGGTTCCGTCGTGGTGAAAACCAGACCATACGCAACCGGTGCGGGGGGAGCGTGGAGCGAGCATGCGGTGTTGACGGCGGTGATGAACAACAGTACCGCTTCAACGTCCGATGATTCGCTGTTCAAAAACAAACTGTTCAGCATGGATGGCGGTACGCGCGTGGTGCGGTATTCGCCGGTGACGGGTTCGTATGTGGGTGGCAAGCCGGTCACCTCGAACACATTGACATCGTTTACAGCTCGCAATGTGGGTTCGAGTGCTTCGGTCGACTTCAGTCAATGTCGTTGAATGACGGTGTCTGTAAGGGCTCTCCCTTGTGGGGGAGCCCTTTTTCTATACTTTCAAATACCCCCGACGCGCCCGGGGGGGAAATGGTTTTTTGATGAATTTTCGTCAACGTGCTGAAAATATTTCTGAAACACTATTGAAAATATAACTATTCCAGGGCAAATGTTTCAGACGAAGAGATACACCGGTAGACCGACGGACTCAACGCATGTTACGGAATCGGACGGTGGTGATTGTGTGAAGAGGGGTTATGCAATCGTATTGAAAAAGTTTGATTCGGGGTTGTGATGAAAACGGTGGATGAAACATCATTGGTGCGATTGGTGCACTGCATCTGGTACTGCAAACGATGTCAATACGACTACGCTGAGAGTTGTTGGTTATGTGAGCCAGCCACCCCCACAAGGGGTAATAACGCAAAGAAGAATCGCTGTGGACCATCCGAAGTTGGACGGTCCCACGGTATGTCCTTCCAATTGGAAGAAGGGTTCATTATGAAGAGCGTACGCAATGCGCTGAATCGCCGCGCCAAGGGCGAGAAGGCTTCACCCTCGTCGAACTGCTCGTGGTCGTCATCATCATCGGCATCCTGTCCGCCGTGGCAGTCCCGATCTACCTGAACCAGCGCAAGGCCGCGTGGAACTCCACCATCCAGTCCGACGTCAAGAACGCCAGCCTCGTGGTCGAAAACCGCCATGACCGCCAAACAACGGGAAGGTTCGACAATGGTTGGGGCGGGCACCTATTCGCCCGGTAAGGCAAAGTTGGGAACTTCCGAATCAGGAAATTACGGTTTCCAAGGATGTCACGATTGTCATCGCAAAGGGCGCTGACTCGAATAACTACACCATCACCGGTACGGATAGCAATAGCGGCACCAAGCAGTACACGTATGACTCCGCTAATGGCGCGATTCTGAATCAGCAAGGCAGCTGCTCCTGCTAAGCCGTGAGGCATATCGCTAATTGCCTGAATTGAATGTCGGGGACATCGTCCGTCCCCGACA
>ENA-OQHP01000397-OQHP01000397.1-human-gut-metagenome-genome-assembly--contig:-NODE-397-length-13938-cov-2.216060_pt1 | contig 13938 bp, 19 predicted proteins | sample MGYA00242563_ERZ504717 | MGnify/ENA primary metagenome ERZ504717 (study PRJEB26092, sample SAMD00036212) | human gut metagenome | host: Homo sapiens | study: EMG produced TPA metagenomics assembly of... | reverse complement strand
CCTTTTTCTTTTTCTCTTTTCTGTCTACTTTTTTGTATCCGGTATCTGCGACAGTTTTCTTATTTTTCTTTTTTCGCAACCGTTTTTCCTCCTTTCAGTTTTCCTGTATCCGGAGACTGCTTGATCTGTTCCGGATCTGTCTCATAATAGTTTTCAGTTTCATATTTTCTAACGGGTGGACGAAGAAACTTCACCCGGATCATATGCATCAGAACATCTTCCAGATGCATCCCGTCTTTTTCGTACATGGCAAATAAAAATGCCGGTAACATCAAAAGCACCATGACCGTTGCTGCATTACTGTTTCCCATCACATTACGCAAGAGGAAATAGCTTGGAATTCCCATTGCAGCACCTATCCCGATACAGATTAGCTGTCTTTTGGTCAGGTTAAATGCTACTTTATTCTTTACCTTTGTTAAATCTTTCGGTACGCTGACATATGCCATGATTTTCACTCCTTCCTGTAATTTAGTGCGCGTTAAATATCGACTTACTTAAGGATGCCGTCTTAAAGAGGCTGTAACATAAGATCACTGTGTAAGCCATAACGCCAAATAATGAAGAACTCAGATTATCTGAATACTGGATACCTGCAACAAGCACTGCATAGATTGCAACGCATACCATCATCAGAAATGCCTGGAAAGCCAGGGCAAAGAGTCCTCTGAAATAATTCGTGCCGATCTGTCCCCATTCTCTGTTACTCATAGTTGCGAATGGAATCGGCGCAACTGAGGTATATAGGTAAATCTCTATCATACGTCCATACATGATCACTGTGATTAGTACAGACAGGATTCTCATACAGAAGCCGGCGATAAGGGTTTCCAGCGCCAATACAACAAGTTCTCCGATTTCCATACTTTCCAGTGTTGCGGAAAGATCCGTCAATGCCGAAGAAATATCAATGGCGGTACTTCCTGTGATAACACCGGCCGCAGAATTAACTACGTGCTGGCCCACATCGAATACCGCCATTGTGATCGTAAATGTGTTACTCACCAGATATACAGCGATCCACATTTTACGAAGTACTTGAAAAACATCCAGGTATCAATATCATGCATGTTGTTGCGCTCGGTCAGCATAGAAATCAATTCGTAGCAGAGTACGAGTGTGATAATAATACCTGCGATCGGCATGATCACGGAATCCGATAAGTTCCGGATCATACTGAATATGCTGCCGTTCCACCCTTGCGGGGTCTGTCCAACCTGGGTAGCGATCTCACCAGTCTTTTGATTGACATCAGTAAACATCGTGTCCAAGTTGGAAGTGATCATCCCGGTTAAGAGTTCCCTCATCCATTCCTCAATCGCATCAAAAATCTGACTGAACATGGATCTCTACTCCTTTCTCTTAACCAAATAATCCACTCAGAAGCGGGATCAGTTGTGTTCCGATCAGGATAACACCACCACCGCTCATCAGCTGCTTAATTCCCTGGGATTTTGCACCCGGGTTGTCGTTTCCATAACCTTCCATCAGGTTGATTACGCCCCAGACACCAAGACCGGCACCGATTGCAACGACCAGTGTCTGAAGGATATTGATTGCACTGCTAAAAAAGCCATAATCAAATGTATGAACAAAACGCTTTTTCTTTATGGTCTGTAAGCGTTTGGCTCTACTCCTTTCCCTTTTATTCAGACCTTTTTGTACCCTTATCAGTAGTAGCAGGGTGCTCGAATTCTTTCTTTCATATCAGTCCTCACCTTCCTCAGCTTCAATCACTGATACGTCTTCTTGGGTTACAGTTACTTCATACATTTCAAATTCTGTATCTTCCGACAGCACCAGTCGGTGTGCCAGATACTTTTCGACATCAAACGCATTATTCTTATTGAAATCGGCAAGTTCCTTGTACCGTTTGTGCTTTGTGATGTCATATTTGTTGCTTAAAAACGGCCGGACTCCTCGAAGCTGTAAGATACATTTTTCTCCATCCATGACCGCCAGCTCATCTCTACTCATCAGTTCTTTTCCTGTCTTTTGATAGTTCAGTCCATAGGACCGGTTGCTGCCTCTGGTGTCTGATGTGTTGTAAAGATCAATGGTTTCCTTTCCCAGAGTTTCTGATATTTCTTTCAGTGTGGAACTTCCTTTCCACCAAGGAAAAGAACAGTGTCACAGTTACCTGTGATCGTCTCTGCAGCATCCTTATAGATGGTTTTCAGCTGAGATTGTGACTGCAGAATGATAGAAGCGGAGATTTCCCTGCTTCGGATCGTAGCAATCAACTTGTCGAATTTTGGAATCTGTCCGATATTGCTGAACTCATCAAGAAGCAGCCGTACATGATAGGGAAGTCGGCCTCCATGCTCATCATCCGCTTTATCACAAAGCAGGTTAAAGAGCTGGGTGTACATGATTGCTACCACAAAGTTGAATGTGTCATCTGTATCGCTGATGATGACAAACATAGCTGTTCTCTGATCACCGATCATATCCAGTTCCATTTCGTCATATGACATGATTTCTCTTAGTTCCTGAATGTCAAATGGTGCAAGTCTGGCACCACAGGAAATCAAAATCGACTTCGCAGTTTTGCCGGCAGCAAGCTTGTACTTGCGATATTGCCTTACTGCAAAGTGTTCCGGATTTTCTGCTTCCAGTTCTTCAAACAATTCATCCACTGCATTTTTAAATTCTTCATCATCCTCCCTGGTCTCACTGGCGTTGATAAATTCCAGCAAAGTAGAAAAGTTCTGTTCTTCCTCCGGTGCCTCATACCAGATGTATCCGATCAGTGCAGAATACAAAAGACGCTCGGCCTTGACCCAGAAATCTTCCGTTGATTTTTCGCCCTCACCCTTGGTATTTGCGATAATGGTATTGACCAGCTTTAAGATGTCTTTTTCACTCCGGATATAATGGAACGGATTATAATGCATGGACTTTTTAAAGTTGATCGTATTTAATACCTTGATCCGGTATCCTCCATTTACCAGCATCTTCCCGCATTCAACGATGATCGTACCCTTTGGATCAGTGACCACATAGGATACGTGGTCCGTCATCTGCATAAGATTGGGCTTCACATAGAATCTTGTCTTACCGGATCCGGAACCACCGATGACGATCACATTTTTATTTCTGGCATACTTTGGGGCTTTTGGCCGGCTGTTCATGGTCAGACGTTCCGTTTCTGTGAGGATGACATTGTTTTCAAAGACCGGATCCATGAAGGGTTCGATATCTTTTCTATTTCCCCATCTTGCGGATCCATACTCCACACCCTGCCGGAACTTCTTTGCATTTTTAGAACGATAGTAGACCACCAGTTTTAATGCACCTGCAACCAGAACACCTACCGTAAGATCCTGCAAAGCGATACTTGGCAGCCAGCTTAAAAATGCCAGTCGGAAATTGACTAACATCACGCCAAGTCTCTGGACCATGCTTTCTCCCAGGCAATGTCGGTACAGCCAGGATCCTTTATCTGCTACATAGAAGATAAAGAAATATGGGAGATTTAAGATCACCAGCCGTTTGATCTGGACCTTCTGTAATTTCTCCCGCATCATCGTTCCTGACCTCTGGATTTTTGTCTCTGCTTCACACGCTGGCGGTGCTTTGCTTTTCTTTCTACAGATTTCTGCAGTTTCTTTCTGACAGATGGTTTCTTCACCTGTTTCTTTTTCAGTTCTACTCCGGCATATTCCCGGAAAGCCGCTGTCATCACATCCACATCTTTAGCCTTAAAGAAGACCAGATATTTTGGTGGATCCGCACCGACTTCTTTTTTCAGGCTGTAATCAATCCCGTACTTTCTTGCCACACGGTCAAAGGATTTGATATTTTCATCTGTGATCTTTATGTTGGAAAGCTGTACTCCCTGTGCATTCAGCTGCTTTGATGGTCTGCTTTCCATGTGGCTTTTTCTTTTCAATCTTTTTTCGGGCTTTTTCCCTTCCTTTCTCCTGGGCCCGTCCGGTCTTTTCAGCCATTTTCACCTGCGTTGCTTTCTGTTTCCTCCGGTTGTCCATTTCCAGGAACTTCCGAATGGCTGCTTTTAGCACACTGGCAGTGATCTTGACTCCCTGGATGCTCAGGCTGATCACTTTCTGATTTACTTCTTCCTGCAATTACCCACGTCCTTTCTTTCCTTTCATTTCAGAATGAAGACGGGCAATACAATATCCGATGCATGGAACATGTTTTCCATACGGACAGCCACCACATGGTGTCGTTTTTACTGCTTTTTTCTTTTCCGAAAGCAGATAGTGGCACTGTTTCAAGCTACAGCCTTTCTTTTTACCTTCCCACCAGTAACAGTACTTGCAGGACCATGGCTTTTCTTCGCTGTACTTTCTTCCCTCAATAGCTGCATTTGGTTCTATAATTAGATCTTTATTTGTCTTCATTCTGTTCTTCCTCTTTTCTCATGATTTCTGTCAGTTTTTTCTCTGCCTGACTTCCGGCAGCAATGAGACAATACAAAACTGTAAATATTGCCGCTGCTCCCAGAAGAGCAACAAAAATAATGATATTTCTCATGGTTTCTCCCATCTAAAAAAGCGTCCACAGATTCCTTTCGGTTTCCATGAACGCTCATTCTTATTTGATTAGTGTTTCTTTTTTCTCATAAATGCAAGGGCTCCTGTACCAGTCGCACCAATGCCGAGAAGTATAAACCACAGCCACAGATTGGTGTTATCCCCAGTCTTTGGTGAATCACTGACAGGTTTTCCACCATCCGGTGTCTTTTCTGCCGGTTTTCCTCATCTACCATGGTTACATGCTGTACTTCACTAGTATCCTTTACTTCGAATTCCACATCTTTTGCAACCAGATAGCCATCCGGTGCTGTTTCTTCACGGAGAGTGTATTTTCCGATCGGAAGCATTTCGATATAATGTGCTTTCTCTGTACTGGTCCAGCTTTCGACAACTTTTCCATCCTGATCAAGGATTGTGAGTTTTGCTCCTGGAAGTTCTTTTCCGGCGATATCCTGTTTGGAGATTTTCACCTTCGTCACATCATCCTTCATCTCGACTTTCTGCACATCGCCAGTATCTTTGATCGTGAATTTCACGCTTTCAGCTGTCACATAACCATCGGCCGGTTTTGTTTCAACCAGTGTGTATTCTTTTCCGACAGTCAGCTCACGGATCACATGTGCTTCTTTACCGGAAGTCCATTCATCCACGATATTTCCATCAGCATCTACCACTTTCAGCTTACATCCTGGAAGTTCTTTTCCGGTTGTCAGACTGGATTTGGTAAATTCTACAACAGTTGGCTGATTTTCAAAGGTAAAATCATAGGTTACAGTCGCTGCTCCTCACCTGCATACTCAAAGGTAAATTCCTTTTCTTCATCGTTGGTTACAAATCCGTCCGGTGCATAGAGCTCTTTTACATAGTAAGTTGCTCCTATTGGAAGATCTGCAACAAATGTGATCTTTCCTTCTTCATCCGTAGATTTCAGTTCAATGATCTCATCGGCTTCGATCAGGACTTTACCAGTTGTCTCAGACTTAATGTCTTCTTTGGCAAATAATCCAAAGATAGCTCCTTCCAGTGTACGGTCAGAATCTTTTTCCTTCTTAAGTACACTGACTTCTACTCTCTGACGGTTGTTCTGCCAGTCTTTGTCATAGACTACAACCGGTGTATCCTGATCCACGTAAGTCAGATCTACATGACGGATCTCACCATCCAGTACATGACCGTAAGCAGTTCCTGTTTCTTTCACATAGTATTTACCAAGTGGAATATTTTCCAGTTTTGCAATACCGGTTTCATCTGTCTTGATCGTTGCAATCAATTCATCCTTTTTATAGTAATCGTCACTGACGCCATCGGCAGCCTTAATGTCTTCCTCAGCATAGACTTCAAACGTAACATCTGTCAGTTTCCGGTTACATAGTTGAAAATGTGTTCCACCACACCTTTGACCTTATCGGCCAGTGTAACAGAATCCAGAAATTCTCCCTTTTTGTTGATGATGAGTTCACCAACCGGTACCTCGTCCTTCATTTCCACTTTCTGAACCTCTCCGGTATCTTTGACTGTGAATGTCACATCATTGGCTACCAGATAACCATGCGGTGCAAACTCTTCATGTAGGGTATAAGTCTCACCCACCTTCAGATACTTGATCACATGCGGTGCATCTTTGGAAGATGTCCAGCTATCTACTATATTTCCATCTTTATCCGTTACTTTCAGATAAGCTCCATCCAGTTCTACACCGGTTGTTGCATCTGATTTTGTGATCTCAACAGTTGTCGGCTGGTTCTTCTTTACGGATTTTAATGTTACTGTCTGCACATCCTGCCCCTGATAAGAAGCATCAAATCTCAGTACTTCATCCGAAGATACGAATCCATCTGGTGCTTTCAGTTCTTTTACATAATAGCCTCCAAGTGGAAGATCCAGTGTACATGCTGCCTGACCTTTTTCATCAGAAGTCATTTCCTGTAAAAGAGTATCTGCTTTGACGATCACTTTTCCATCTTTCGTCTGAATGTCTTTTGCATTGTAAATACCGAACACTGCTCCGGCTACTGTATTGCCTATCTCAGCATCCTGTTTTTCGACAGTAATCGACACTTTCTGTCGTTCATCTGTGACAGAGATTTCTTTCTCGATCACTGCAGTATCCTGATCCGCATAAGCAAATTCGACATTTTCCGGCACAGTATTTAATACATAAGTGTCCGGTGCATTCTTCTCTTTGACATAGTATCTGCCAAGTGGAAGATTCTTTACGGTTGCATAACCATCTGCATCCGTTGTGACGGTTGCTACCAGTGCATCCTTTGCAAAATACAGAGTTCTCTGTCCATCTGCATCTACCTGATGATCGGCAGTATAGATATCCTCTGCCGCATAGACTTCGAATTCTGCTCCTGCAAGTCCGGCCATTTCATACTGGAAATCCTTATCAAATCCTTTTAACATTTCCCCCTGTTTATAGATCTTTAACTGACCTTTGACTGGGGCATTGGTATATTCCACATCAATGACTGCATCTCCTGTGACAGGATCGGTCAGATAAGCAGTATCTGTATCAACGGCAACTGTCACATAGTTTTTGGATATCGTGTACCCATCGGGTGCCGTCACTTCCTCAATCCGGTAGTTACCAGGTTTCAGATTCTTTGGCAGTACCAGGTATCCTTCCTCATTTGTGAAATAAGATTTGTGTACTGTTGGCTTCGGATAGGATGTTGTCTGTTCCACATATTTCTGATTATCCAGGTCGTATACCTTGAACTCAGTATTGGCCAGGAGTACAGATTTCTGTGTTTCTGCATCCTTTTTGATGATCTTTAATTTTGCTTTGAATTCTTTATCCAGAAGCACTCGCCATGTCTGCGGTGTATCCGGATGATTCTCTGTGATCTTCACTACAAAATCATCAACCGGTGCATAGTTGTGTTTGCTTGTGGTCTCTCTTACCACATAAGTTCCATATGGAAGCGGAATCGATCTTGCATATCCTTTTTCATCGGTAAACATTTCTGTCTGACCATCTGCAGTCAGTACAACTGGTCTGGCTGAATCAAAATCATAACTTCCATCTGCTTTTACTTTCAGATCACTGACAAGCCATGCTGAAAAACCAACTCCCTGCAGAAGATCTGCATCGGTCTTTCCGTTGTTTGCTGCCTTGATGATCTGAAATGGCTGTTTGATGACAGTTTCTTTACATACAGAAGTTCTTTCTACTGTCGGAACAGTAGCACCTTCGTAAGTACAGTCCACATCATGTTCTGTCGGATCCAGTACATATCCCACCGGAGCACTAAGCTCTTTCAGATAATACTTTCCAAGATAGAGATCCGATACAGAAGCTTCGCCATTCTTATCCGTTGTCAGGGATGTGATCAGGGTGTCTTTCTTATAGATTGTTCCGGTTCTTCCATCCGGATGAACAATGTCTTCCCTTGCATAAAGACCATATACCGCACCTTCCAGTGTTGCATCACCCTGGGCTTCATTGCCTGTCTCAGCATCCTGTTTTGCAATGTTGAGCTTTGCATTTACTCGTTTGTCCGTTACATTTTTAGTCGTTGTCTTTCCGATAGCAAGAGTCACATTATAAGACTTTGTATCGATCTGATACCCTGTTGGAACAGAGATTTCTTTCAGATAAACAACTTCCTGTGTCTTTTCCATTGTGAGCTGTGAAGCACCATTCTGATCAGTTGCAGGCATCTCTGCAATCAGCTTTGTACATGCAGCATCGGAATAGATCCCGTACACTGCACCAGCCAGTGCGTTGCCTGTATCCTGGTCTTTCTTTACAATGGATACCTTGCATTCTTTTGTCCAGGTTACTTTAAAATCCACATATTTCTCATTTCCGACACCTTCACCGAAAACAAGAGCCAGGTCCTGTGTTCCAGATCCTGTTACAATCTTGTAAGCAGAGTATTCTTTATCAATGCTTCCCTTCATCCGAGAAGGAAATGTAGCACTGACGCTCTCTGCCTGATCAAGTGGTGCTGTCAGATAAAACTGTGTACCTCCACTGATTTCTACACTTGCTCCTGCAGCACTGGTTTTACCGGTTGTCACATTTACAAGCTTTACACCGCTTGGCAACTTAAATGTGATTGTCTGCAGTTTATCTGCTTTGAATGTGATCACGCTTGTTCGCTGGCTGTTTCCTTCCACATAAGCCTTTACATTAGATTCGGAAAAGCTCATATCTACAGACGGAATGTCCGGCATATTTACACAATAATTGTAAAGCTCCATTGCCAGGTTCTTTCCTGTTGCATTAGTTCCGGATGCCCAGTCACTGGATCCATTTGCATAAGCTGCTGCAAGATGGGTAATGATGAATCTCTTTCCTGCCGGAAATCCGGATGTTTCTCATCGAAGAAATCATTCTCATCACTTGCTTTTGTTCCGTAATAGCAGACCTTTGCAAGTGTCTTTCCATCGGCAAGTTTCTGGATTGTATAAGTTCCATTTCCCGGTCCTTTTTTCGATGGTTCAACACAGTATGCTGTCGCATTGATGCTTCCCCATTTCACATAATATGGACAAGTCAGATAAGAACCTAATCCATAATCTGCGTAATAGTACCAGGAACCGGCTGTGACTGTGACTGATTTTGTTCCTGTTTCACCGGAAGCAAGCATCATTGGCATATCAAAAGTAATACTTTCGCCTGCTTCAAGATCTGCAAGAGCAACTTCCTGGTCAACAGCTTCCTGCATAACCTCTGAGAGTGTGATCCCTGTTTCCGGATCAACGGTCTCCTGATTCTCCGTTGCTTCGATCTCTGCATCAAATTCTTTTTCTGTCAGTTCTGTTTTGCTCTCCGTTTTAGCATCACCAGTTTCCTCTGTAGACGAGCCAGCCTCAGAATCCTCTGTTTCTGTCTCATCGGAAGAACCAGCATCCTGATCAGAAGAACTTCTGACTGCGAATCTTTCTGCTGATCCGCTTCTTTTACCACGATCTTTCGATTGATCTGGTAGGTTGGGTGATCCGTTGTCTGTGGTTCTACATAATAGACTGCCTTATAGGAATTGGCATAATCGGTAGAAAAGTCATTCCCGTCCGTATCTTTTGCTTCCTGAAATGTAACTTTTACTTTGCTGTCATCCTGGATTGTAAGACCGGTATAATCACTCTTTACATCGAAATTGTCTCCAACCTTGATCTCATAATCCTTTGCAGTTACCACTTCATCTTCATCCAACTGATCCTTGATCTCCTCATAATACGGAATCTTTTTTACAGATCCGGCATCATCAGAAGCATAGGCAACAGCGGGAGAGAGTACCGTCGATAGAACCGTTACTGCAGTCAGTAAACCGGACATCACCCTGCGTGCTTTCTTTTTCACGTTCATTCTCTTAAATCCTTCCTTTCTGATTTTTTGTGTATGGTTATCTGTTCGTGTCTGCGTATTATCTTTTATACGAAGATGATCGCCTCCTTTCCTGAAATTTGCGCTATTTGGGACAGTCAGCACAAGCTGAGATAACAGCACAAATATATGGCGGTACCTGTTTGTCACAAATACCGCCACATGATTTCTACTGTCATCCTCTTTTCAGATTCAGACATTTTATTTTGATTTAAGATTTAAGCGTTTTCCTGTTTTCTTTCCCGGATCCGTTCCTATATCAGTTTCCATCTCTGATACGTTTTCTTCTGGCAGACACGCAGCTTTTCGCTCTATGCATGTTCAAACCGAATATCACTCCGGGCAGGCTATTCATTTTTCAAGGTACATGAAGGTGTTCTATGCAAACCCTTCATATAACGAAACGCTCAGAGCCTGTTTTACAGTGGTCTAATTCAATTTTTTTAAAATTCTTCGTTTTCCGCCTTTTTTTTCATCGTTTTTAATGCCCTGTTCAGGAGGTCATTTACACTCTGCTGTTTGATTCCCAGATAATCTGCAACATCCTGCTGACGCATTTCCTCGAAATAAACCAGATTGAGTACCGTCTTTTGTCTCTCTGTTAACTCTTTGATCAAAGCGTTAGAATTTCTCTGTCGATAACATCGTCAACAAAATCTTTTGAAGATCCTCTCATAATCTCCGCATCATCTGTAACATCGCTGTTAGAAAACACACCATGATTGGTGCTGATTTTGCTCTGGCTGTATGCCATACGGTCTTCAGCCTCCATCAGCAGACGGATATACCAGTTTTCATTATCAAAGAACTCTTTATTGAATTCCTTGTTATCGCCAGTTACACTCACATATTCATAGTCATCACAACTATGAAGCGGAAATACGGTTGATTGATTTCCTGCTGTATAAAGTACATATCCGTGATCATAAACAGAGATTGTTGTATCTGCATTGATCATTTCCTTTACTACAACTTTGTGTTCCTTCAAGGATTTCACGCTTGGGATTCTCTTCTCCACATCAGCAACTTTCACGATTTTTTCAGTTCTTTTAATGTCAACATAAAGACCACCTTTCTGCCTTTCGGCTCCGGGTGGTCCATTCCATCTTTTATGAAATTTCTGCACAGACATAAAGAACTGCAGTACAAGAGGTCACGAACTCACCCGTTTTTTTGAACGGGAGTCCGCGACTCCTTTGTAACGCATGTATCTGCGTTTAGATTAAGTTTGCCAGATTGCCTGGCTTATTCAGTTGATATGTGCATCTTCTGATTCATTCTCTGTTTGCTCTTTGCGAAACATGGAATAATCGCCCATAGCATCGTAAGGACAATGCCTTACAAATTCCTGGTATTCGATTTCAGTCATCTTTGTTTCCTCCTTTGTGTCATATTATCAAAATCTCTATTTACAATTATTTTGCAAAAAAGAATTCAACCTCTATATAACGAAACGCTGAGAGCCTGTTTACAGTGGGATACGACAAAAATTTAAAAATTTTTCGAAATAAGTCAAAAAAGCCCGACAAAACAAATACTTCAACAATCTCCAAAACCAGAAAATACTTCTGATCTTGCAGTGTATCCGTAAATGTTTTGCCGGGCTCTTAGTGATTCCAGTCAGGTTCAGCTCCTTGACAAACTCTTACTGCCTGGTGCGTTCTTTATGGTTCCTGCCAAATCCAACGCTTACTACAGACAGCTCATTCTATTCTGTTATGATCTGATTCATCATCTTTCGGGAATACGTCCGCATCCTGGACTTAATTGTTCATCTCGGATGTGGATCGGACGAACCGACACCATATCATCCTTTACAAATATCTCCAATGTACTGCGACATTTTTTGCACTCCACTTCTGAATCGCTTTGTGCGCTCTTTTCAATAAATGCTCCGCATACAGAGCAGTGTACATGCCATTTAATAGCACCTGATCCCATATAGGCTTCCTCCTTTAAGCAATAAGATATTTCTCCATTTATTACTCAACGGACCAAAGGGAAATCAAATCCGCCTTATGAGCATCATGCCATCCATTCCGTAAGTGCCAAAGCTACACGAACAGCACGATTTCTATTCTGATCAGATCTGCTTTGTCGATCTGTGCATCCTTTTTTTATCCTTCCACCAGCTACCACACACTCTTTCCGGTATAAAAAATTCCGCTGTGATTAATTAACATGATATTTCAATAGTTTCAAATACATCACCAGTCAGATCACAGATGTCCTGAATCTGAATCTCGGTATCATCGATCCGTAAGTGAACTGATGGATCAAAAAATTCTATGGTTCCGGATAATGTATGGTACTGACCAACAGATGGATCCTTCCAGAACTTTTGAAAATAAGTCGCCTGTATCTTCATTCCATATGTCAGAATCCTTAATTTCATATCCAGCTCATTTTTCTTTTCCTCAGATAAATCTCTTTTCGGTTCGTAAATGATTTCCTGTTGCCGGATCGTTTCATCCAGTCCACGAAGTGCCGCAAATGGAGCAAACTGTTTTGCCCTGCGTCCTACATCCATGGGATGCCTCCTGGAAACCGGTCTTGGTAAATATAAATACGGTTGATATGCACTTGCCAGCACTTTTGCACCTCCTCTAAGCACGGTGACCACCAATCTGTTCATTGCGTTTTCGATAAGTAGAACACTCTAGCAGGTTAGATCCACGCATGATCGCATTCTTTCCATAACGCTGCTTTACATTCAATACTGCTTCCTGTAAATGCCGTTCTTTATCGGTCTGTTTTGGATCATCAAACAGGCTGTACTGCACATAATTTTCAGGAGCAACCCTGTTCGCACACACCTCGATTCTTCGAATTCCGGTATATCTGTCCGCAATCCTGAGATATAAATCTTCCACTGCATCCATGATTTTTTTGAACTGTTACTTCCTCTTTCGAGTTTTACGGTTCCTTTGGATGCTCATGCTCATACCTGTGGTCATATGCGATCCATAAGGTGAGAGAGCTTGTCACCAGTCCTTTTTCAAACAGATCCAGGGCCAGGTTGTCTGTCATTTCCCTTACGATTACAAGTGCTTCTTCAAAAGAATAATTTCGCATCAGCACCTGACCATTTGAAAGGCTGTGTTCCTCCGAATGATAGTTCTTGATGTCACTCATCCGGCATGTTTCATAGCCCATGCATGATCGATCAACAGCTCTGCATCAATCCCAAACATCTTATACAGCCAGTCTTCGGATCTTAAAGAAGCCATTGCAATATCGCCCATCGTATGGATTCCATAACCGGCCAGTTTTTTTTCAGTCCGGGATCCAATCCTCCAGAAGTCACTTAATGGTTTATGATCCCATAGCTTCTCTCTATAAGAGAATTCATCCAGGATTCCGATATGGTCATCCACATGCTTTGCTACGATATCCATTGCGATCTTAGCAAGATACAGATTGGTTCCCACACCTGCAGTTGCAGTGATGCCAGTTTCCTCCATGACTGCCTGCATAAGCTTTACCGCCATTTCTTTTGCAGTGAGATGATAAAGCTGCAGATAGTTTGTCACATCAATAAAACATTCATCGACACTGTACACATGAATATTCTTCTTTTGAGACATACCGCAGATAGATCCATAGATCTTTGCGGAATAATCCATGTACAGCTGCATCCTCGGCATGGCTGTAATGTACTTCACACAATCCGGTATCTCATGGATCCGGCACCGGTTCTTGATGCCAAGCGCCTTCATGGCCGGAGTGATTGCCAGACAGATTGTTGACTTTGATCTGGTCGGATCTGCAACCACCAGGTTTGCTTTAAATGGATCCAGTCCACGCTCTACGCATTCTACAGAAGCATAAAAGGACTTCAGATCAATACAGATAATAGAAGTCTGATCTTGACTCACATTGCCACCTCCCATACGTCTTTCCTCTTTTTGTAACATGTATCCCATTTAACTATCAATGATTGTCTATCTTTCCTGTTTTCTTCAAATACAGGAAATTCATTTCACATATTCATTGACAAAAGAGGAATATTGTGTATCTTATAGGAAAGATGTTTCCCTTATCTGTGATTCACATTATAGGAGAGATATTTCCCTTTGTCAAGATTAATTT
>ENA-OQHP01000396-OQHP01000396.1-human-gut-metagenome-genome-assembly--contig:-NODE-396-length-13953-cov-1.746781_pt1 | contig 13953 bp, 19 predicted proteins | sample MGYA00242563_ERZ504717 | MGnify/ENA primary metagenome ERZ504717 (study PRJEB26092, sample SAMD00036212) | human gut metagenome | host: Homo sapiens | study: EMG produced TPA metagenomics assembly of... | reverse complement strand
TGTAAATGATGAAATAGCACAAAAGTTACACATATTTAAAAGATGAAAATGGTGGCTTTTTGTGATATAAATTATTGCACAGATATAAGTAAGGGATATATTAATTTTGCAAAAATAAACGGTTTGGCTTTTGGAACATATGACAAAACTAACGATTGTACTTTCTTTTATCCTAAAAAAGCTGTGTCTTTAAATGATTGCTTAACTTTTATGTTAAGATGTTTAGATAATTCAGCAAAAATATCTGATGAAACTACTTTATTATCTAGTGCTACAGAAAATGGAATAATAAAGAGTGATGATTATTTTTTAGACTATTATTTTTTAAATTACCGTAGCTATTATAATTTGTTATTTAGAATGTTAAATAGCAAAAGATATTGCTTTGTAAAAACATCAAGTGATATGAAAACTGTATTTATAGAAAAGGATATGGATAGAAATATTACATATTTTGAATATTTAAAAAATAATAATTTATAGCAAATACATTGTAGAGATATTGATATATGTTTATTATTGTATATTTTGAAATCAGTTTTTTTACTAATATTTGAAAGGAGTTAATTCATTGAAGAACAACTTTAATACAACACAGGTAAGGAAATAGAGCAGGGGTGCATTGAAACAAGCTATTTTTATAGCATACAATATACAAAAGGCAAGACAAGGAAATATACCTGTCTTGCCTTTTTGTTTTTATAAGCTATTTGACAAAAAGTTTTAATATTATCCAAAACTTTTTTAGTTAAAAGACCGTAGGCTTGTTTAGTCATACCGGCAGATTTTTTAGCACATAATACATTTGGGTAGTTTATTAATTCTTTTGCATTATCACCAATAGCCCCCTCAGTATCACAGCAATAGTAGTTAGCATTGCAACTTAACCAATTTTTTAAGGCTTCTGGGTCAGATGCAGGACCTATAGAAGTATTGAACAATATCTTTTTGTCGCCTAATTGTTTGAATTCTTCGTCATTAAGTAAAATTACATTCTTATTTAAACAAGCAAAAACTACCTGACTTCTTTTAAGAGCTGATGAAGTTCTTTGTATTGAATACCATGTTGTTCTTTTTCAGGCTTTCTTGTACGACTGTAGTATGAAACATCAGAACCCATAAATTTAAGTGCATCAGCAATCATACCACCACTTACGCCAAGACCTATAATACCTACCTTTAAATCTGTTAACTCTAAAGGAAGTTCATTCCAAAGAGGAAAATCAAATCCATGAAGTATTCTGATAAGTTGGTACATAACATATTCTACAACACCTCTGTCCCCATAGTCACGAATACCTAGAACAGTAATTCCTTTACTGCGGGCAAAGGCTATATCCACATTTGCACTTTCTTCAGAATAAAGACTGCAACACATACCGACATATTTTATATTAGGGCATTTTTCTAATATATCCTTATTTATTCTAGTTGCGTAGCTACCAGAACACCGTCAGCATTATCAATTCTATTTATTATTTCTGTATCATCTTTAGGATAATCACTATAGAAAACTATTTCATCAGCATAATTTTTTTAATTCTTCTCTACCACTGTCAATTATACTTACTGGGTCAACAGCAACAATTTTTTTGAATTTTTTCATATTTTTTCTCCCCTTAAAAACTATAGGTGAAACTATATTTGAAGTAAAGCAACAATACTCCAACCGGCAATAGCACTTGTAGAAGAATAAATATCTACCACAGCCTTAACTCCCTCTATTTCAGCTGTGATTTTGTGGTCATCTCCTACCATATTTGGTACACTGTGTATATTAACTTGTGTATTTTCAGCTCCGGCTGTTGCTAAAGAGGCGGCTACAGCTACATTAACTTTTGTAGGTAAAAGACTTATTGCCTTTTTAGCATTTCCGCCAAATACTTCCTTTTCGTCAGTATCAATCATTAACTGGTCATTAAATAAAGGTGTTCCTTTTAATGATTCAGGACCTTTTCTTGTTTCAATTCCAGATTTTACTTTTCCCATTAATGATACAGTTCTAAGAACATCAAATCCACCAATAGCACCTGACGCAATATGTACCTTTGTGTTATTTTGTATTGCTGTTTCTTTTACTTTATTATAAAATTCTTCATCAGCAAATGCACCAATAGATAATACGGCAAAGTTACAATTAGAAGAAAGAATTTTTAAAGCATAATCACAAACAGCCTGTCCAGATGCTGCCTCTGCAATATAGTCAGGTTTTAATTCTAATAATTCGTCAATATTATTGCATAGTTTACACTTGCCTTTTTGTGATAATTCTTCAGCAGATTTTGAATTTCTACCAAGTACACCTACAAGTTCATATTCCTTTAACAATCCATTGTTGTAGCATCTACAATTATATTACTTAAATAGCCACAGCCAATAATTCCAAGTTTTAATTTAGTCATTTTGATATACCTCCCTTTAGTTTTTGATAAAATATCGCAACAACTATGCTATTATAACATAAATCTAACTTTAATTTTAAAGTATATACTTCATAAATTCTTAATAATTTAAAGTATTGACCTGTAGTTTACTCTAAGGTTTATAATAATATTACAAAACATTATAAGGAGTGATTTCATGAAGAAATTAGGTTTTGGTTGTATGCGTTTGCCTATTACTGACCAGAATAATCAGACAAGTGTTGATTTTAAACAGTTCTGTGATATGGTTGATAGTTTTATAGAGCAGGGTTTTACATACTTTGATACAGCTTATATGTATCACGATTTTAAAAGTGAAGAATTTGTAAGAGAGGCTTTAGTAAAGCGTCATTCAAGAGATTCTTTTACTTTGGCGACAAAAATGCCAACAATGTTCTTGAAAAAAGAAGAAGATTTGGAAAGAATATTCAATGAGCAGTTAGAAAAATGTGGTGTAGAATATTTTGATTATTATCTTCTTCACAACTTAAATGCCATTAATTATCCTATTGCAGAAAAGTTTGATGCCTTTGATTTTATTATGAAAAAGAAAGCAGAGGGCAAAATTAAGCATATAGGTTTTTCATATCATGATAATGCAGAATTATTGGAAGAAATTTTAACTAAGCACCCAGAAGTAGATTTTGTTCAGTTACAGATTAACTATCTTGATTGGAATAGTGAGGGTATACAGTCTGGTAAGTGTTATGATGTTGCTACAAAACATAATAAACCGATTGTAGTAATGGAACCAATAAAGGGTGGTACGCTTATTAATATTCCAGATGAGGCAAAAACACTTCTCACAGAAACAGACCCGGATTTATCAATAGCATCTTGGGCAATTAGATTTGTAGCTAGTCTTGATAATGTTATGGTTGTATTAAGTGGTATGTCTAATTTTGAACAACTTAAAGATAACACAAGCTATATGAAAGATTTTAAACCTCTTAACGAAAAGGAACAAGAAGTAATCAAGAAGGTTACAGATATTATTACAAAATCAATAGCAGTTCCTTGTACAGCCTGTCGTTATTGTGTAAAGGGTTGTCCTAAAAATATTGAAATTCCAACATATTTTAGCTTGTATAATGAAGAAATGAGAATGAATAAGGATAAGAAACTTCCTTTTACACCTCAAACAGTATATTATGCGAACTATATTAAGAGCTATGGTAAGGCCTCTGATTGTATAGCATGTCATCAATGTGAAAAGAGCTGTCCTCAGCACATCAAAATTGTAGATATGCTTAAAAAGGTTGCAGGAGCTTTTGAAGTTTAGTTTTGACAAAAAATGAATTTTGTGGTAATTTAGTACAGATATATGAAATGTTTGCTATTTACGGTTAATTCTAAATTTATATAGATTTTTGAAAGGGTTATTTTTATGAAAATTCTTGTTATAGATGGACAGGGTGGAGGAATAGGTAGACAGCTTGTTACAGCTATAAAAAATAATTGTAAAGATGTAGAAATTACAGCTATAGGAACTAATTCTATTGCTACATCGGCTATGCTTAAAGCCGGTGCAGATGTAGGTGCAACAGGAGAAAATCCAGTTATAGTAGGCTGTAGAAATGCAGATGTCATAGTTGGACCTATTGCAATAGTTGTAGCTGATGCCTTGTATGGTGAATTACACCTAAAATGGCAGTTGCTGTAGGGCAGAGTAGTGCCAAGAAAATATTTATTCCGGTAAATCATTGTAATAACTATATAGCTGGAGTACCAGATACGGATTTGAATAGCCTTATTAAAAATGTAATAGATACAATTATAAATATGAAATAAAATTTTATTGCCATGAAGACAATTTTTAAAATACGGTAAAGTATTTTTGTCTTTGTGGCTTTTTTATTATAAAGGAGAATAGTTATGACTCTTAAAGAATTTTTTACAGTACATAATAAAATAGCTTTGGGATTTTCTGGTGGTGTAGATTCATCATTTTATTGTATACAGCTATTAAATATGGTGCAGATATAAAGCCTTATTTTATAAAAACTGCTTTTCAGCCGGAATTTGAACTGGAAGATGCGATGAAATTGGCGTCACAGCTTAATATTGAACCGGAAATTATAAGAGTTGATGTTTTGCAAAATGAAAAAGTAACTAAAAATCCAAAAAATCGTTGTTATTTTTGTAAAAATACACTTTTTCTATACTTAGAGAAAAAGCTGAATGCTGAGGGTAGAACACTTATTGATGGAACGAATTATTCAGATGATGCGGGAGATAGACCAGGAATGAAAGCGTTAAAAGAAATGAATGTTCTTTCTCCTTTAAGAGAGTGTAAACTTACAAAGGCTGAAATTAGAAAGTTATCTAAAGATGCTGGATTATTTACTTGGGATAAGCCGGCCTATGCCTGTCTTGCTACAAGAATACCTACAGAAACAACTATTACATCAGAAAATTTAGAAAAAGCAGAAAAGGCAGAAGTGCAGTTGCAAAATTAGGATTTAAAGATTTTAGAGTTAGAATAATAGGAAATACAGGAAAGTTACAAGTAAAGCCAGAACAAATGCAGAAAGCTATTGAGTTAAGAAAAGAAATTTTAGAGGCTGAAAATGGAATTTTAGACGATGTAGTTTTGGATTTAAAGGAGAGATAGTATGGATAATGTTAAAAACATACTGGAAAATGTTAAAAATGGAAATATTTCAGTTGATGAAGCTCTTTTAAATTGAAAATAGAACCTTTTGAAGATTTAGGTTTTGCAAAATTGACCATCATAGACAAATTAGACAAGGAATAGGAGAGGTTGTATATGGTGCAAGCAAAACACCAGAACAAATTGTAGAAATAACAAATTCTCTTTTAAACAATGGACAGGAAACAGTTTTGATTACAAGAATGAGCAAAGAGGCAAAAGAGTACGCACAGGGGAAAATGCCTTTTGAATACTACGAAATGCCTAAACTTGCTATAGCAGGTAAAATGCCAAAACCTACAGGTAATGGAAAAATAGTTATTGTGACAGGTGGCACAAGCGATATGCCTGTTGCAGAGGAAGCAGCTCTTACAGCGGAAGCCTTAGGAAATAAAGTAGTCAGAATATATGATGCAGGAGTTGCAGGAATACATAGACTTCTTTCACATACACAGGATATTATGTCGGCAAAGGTTATTATTGCTATTGCTGGTATGGAGGGTGCATTGGCAAGCGTTGTGGGAGGTATGGCAGATTGCCCTGTTATTGCTGTGCCTACAAGTGTAGGTTATGGTGCAGCTTTTGGCGGACTTGCAGCACTTCTGTCTATGTTAAATTCTTGTGCTAGTGGTGTAAGTGTTGTAAACATTGATAATGGTTTTGGAGCTGGCTATCTTGCTAGTATGATAAATAAGATAGGAGAGAATTAATATGAAAACTTTATATATACAATGTAATATGGGTTGTGCAGGAGATATGTTGATGTCAGCACTTTCTGAACTCTTGCCAAATAAAGATGAATTTTTCAAAAAATTAAATGAAATAGGTTTAACAGATGTAAAATATGAATCAAAGGCTGTTGAAAGATGTGGAATAACAGGTACTTAACAAATGTAAAATTGGTGGAGAAATAGAAGAAGTATTGATAATGACCATCACCACGAACATCATCACCATAATCATAATGATGAACATAAACATAGTCATCATCATGAACATAGCAATATGAAATCTATTACAGAAATTATAAATGGGTTAAATATTCCTGAAAAAGTGAAAAATGATGCTATAGAAGTTTATAATATAATAGCAGATGCCGAAAGCAAGGTTCATAATAAGCCTGTAGATATGATTCATTTTCACGAAGTTGGAAATAAAGATACTATAGCAGATATTGTTGGTGTTAGCTATATGATGTATGAATTAAATGTAGATAACATTTATTGCTCAAATATAAATGTGGGAAGTGGCACAGTAAAGTGTGCTCATGGTATACTTCCAGTTCCAGCACCAGCTACGGCACTTATAATGAAAGGTATGCCTGTTTATTCTAATGATGTAGTAGGGGAGTTATGTACTCCTACAGGAGCTGCTTTATTAAAATATTTTGTAAATGAATACAAGCCTATGCCTACAATGAAAATAGATAAAATTGGATATGGTATGGGACATAAAAATTTGAAGTGGCAAATTGTGTTCGAGTTATTTTAGGAAAAACACAGGATAAAAATACAGATACTATTATAAAAATTGGAATGTAATATTGATGATATGACAGGAGAGGAAATATCTTTTGCTGAGGAAATGCTTTTTAGTGCAGGAGCAAGAGATGTATTTACAGTACCAATTTATATGAAGAAAAATAGACCGGCAGTTATATTAACTTGTCTTTGTGTTGAAAAGGATAAAGATAAATTATAGAAATATTATTTAAGCATACTTCTACTATTGGCGTAAGAGAAAGTATAAATGAATAGATATTATTTTAGAAAGAAAAATAGAAGAAAAAATACTAAATTGGGTACAATACAGATAAAGAAATCCTTTGGATATGGTTGTGAAAAGGAAAAAGTAGAATATTCTACACTATCTGAATTGGCATTAAAAAATAATATGTCAATTTCACAGGTTAAAAAAATAATTTCAGAAGATAAGTAATTGACAAAATAGCTTGTTTATTGTATAATCTAGGAAAATATGGCGATGACAAAGACAAGTAACATAAGTAATCGTTTACAGTGAGCAAAGGATAGTGGAAACTTTGTAATAGAGCTTATGCGAATAACACTTTACCAGCCACAATCTGAAAGAGTTTTCGAGTAGGTGCGTCGCTTTACTGGGCGTTATCAGTATTGAGGGACTGTTAATCAGTAATTCAGGTGGTACCGCGGACATTTAACTGTTCGTCCTGACATTTGTTTTGGATGGGCAGTTTTTTTATTGCCTGAAAATCTGTACTATAAAATATATAAGGAGAAAACAATGAACACATCTAACATTTATCGTAACATAACATTAGATAAGCTCACAGAAGGCGATGTTGGCTCAACTAAAAAGTTTGTGGTTGGGTAGAAAACATTCGTGACCATGGTGGTGTATCTTTTATTGACCTTAGAGATATGTATGGTGTATTACAGGTAGTAATGCGTGATACAACTCTCTTAGATGGTATTAACAAAGAAGATTGTATCTCTATCGAAGGTGTAATTGATCACAGAGATGAAGATACTTATAACCCAAAGATTCCTACAGGTACTATCGAACTTGAAGCTCATAAGGTAGAAATCTTAGGTAAGGTTTACAGACAGCTTCCTTTCGAAGTTGCAACTTCTAAGGAAATCAGAGAAGATGTTCGTCTTAAATACAGATACCTTGATTTAAGAAATACAAAGGTAAGAGATAATATGATTTTCCGTTCTAAGGTAATTAGTTTCTTGAGACAGAAAATGACAGAAATGGGTTTCTTAGAAATTCAGACTCCTATTCTTTGTGCTTCTTCTCCAGAAGGTGCTAGAGATTATATCGTACCTTCAAGAAAGTTCAAGGGCAAGTTCTATGCTTTACACAGGCTCCACAGCAGTATAAGCAGCTTCTTATGGTTTCTGGTTTTGATAAGTATTTCCAGATTGCACCTTGCTTCAGAGATGAAGATGCCAGAGCTGACCGTTCTCCAGGCGAATTCTATCAGCTTGACTTTGAAATGAGCTTTGCTACTCAGGAAGATGTATTTAGAGTAGGCGAAGAAGTTCTTACTGAAACATTTAGCAAATTTGCTCCAGAAGGTGCTGTTGTTACACAGGCTCCTTATCCAGTAATTAGCTATAAGCAGGCTATGCTTGAATTTGGTACAGATAAGCCAGATTTAAGAAACCCTCTTAGAATTGTAGATACAACTGACTTCTTCCAGAGATGTACATTTAAGCCTTTCCATGGCAAGACTGTAAGAGCTATTAAGGTTCATGCTGATATGTCTAAGGGCTTCCATGAAAAACTCTTAAAGTTTGCTCAGTCTATTGGTATGGGTGGTCTTGGCTACCTTGAAGTTCTTGAAGATAAGTCTTACAAGGGACCTATTGACAAGTTTATTCCAGATGATATGAAGCAGGAAATTGCTGATATTGCAAACCTTGAAGTTGGCGATACAATCTTCTTTATTGCTGATACAGAAGAACACGCTGCTCTTTATGCTGGTCAGATTAGAAATGAACTTGGTGCAAGACTTGACTTACTTGAAAAGAATGCTTATAGATTCTGTTTTATTAACGACTTCCCTATGTTTGAATATGACAAGGAAGCTAAGAAGATTATCTTCACTCACAACCCATTCTCAATGCCACAGGGTGGTTTAGAGGCTCTTAATACTAAGGACCCTAGAGATATTCTTGCATATCAGTATGATATTGTTTGTAATGGTGTTGAACTTTCTTCTGGTGCTGTAAGAAACCATAACCTTGATATTATGGTTAAGGCTTTCGAAATCGCTGGCTACACAGAAGAAGACTTAAAGGAAAAATTCGGTGCATTGTACAACGCATTCCAGTTTGGTGCTCCACCTCATGCAGGTATGGCTCCTGGTGTTGATAGAATGATTATGCTCCTCAGAAATGAAGAAAATATCAGAGAAGTAATTCCATTCCCTATGAATGGTAATGCACAGGATTTAATGTGTGGTGCTCCTAATGAAGTAACTGAACAGCAGTTAAGAGAAGTACACATTAAGGTTAGACAGTAATATTTGTTTTTAAAGACGAGATTGTGTTATGCAATCTCGTCTTTTTAGTAATGAATCGGAAATATAAATCTTATGCCATGATTTGTCCAAGCACAAATTGTTATTTTGTAAGGTTGTTCTTTTTTTGTGAAGATAGCTATAGAATAAATAGTGAAAAAATTATTTTTTTATTACAATACCTATTTTGCGTTGATTAAATGATGTTATGTGATATAATAAAATGTATTTGTGTGACCGAAAGGAGGAAGAATATGGACTTATTTGAGTATCAATCTCAACAAAAAATGAAAAAAGAAAGTCCTCTAGCAGCAAGATTAAGACCTACTACTCTTGATGAATTTGTTGGACAAGAACATATTGTGGGTAAAGACACCTTACTTTATAGAGCAATAAAAGCTGACAAACTTTCCTCTATTATACTTTATGGCCCGCCGGTACTGGCAAAACTACTTTAGCAAAGGTTATTGCCAATAGTACAAAGTGATTTTCAGCAAATTAATGCAACAACAGCAGGGAAAAGGATATTACAGATACTGTTGAAAAGGCGAAAATGACTTTAGGTGGCTATGGTAGAAAGACAATATTGTTTATTGACGAGATTCATAGATTCAACAAATCACAACAAGATGCTCTTTTGCCATATGTTGAAGATGGTACTATAATTTTAATAGGAGCAACAACAGAAAATCCATATTTTGAAGTTAATAAAGCCCTTGTTTCAAGAAGTATAATATTTGAATTGAAAGCTCTTTCAATAGAAAATATTAAGACTATTATAAAAAGGGCGTTAACTGATGTAGAAAAGGGATTGGGTGTATATAATGCTGTTATTGATGACGATGCCTTGAGTTTTGGCAAATACAGCCAATGGAGATGCACGAATTTCATTAAATGCCATTGAATTGGCAGTTCTTACTACAGAACCAAGCTCAGATGGCAAAATACATATTGATATAAGAACAGCAGAACAATGTATACAAAAACGAGCATTAAATTATGATAAAGACGGAGATAACCACTATGACACTATTTCTGCTTTTATAAAAAGTATGAGAGGTTCTGACCCCAATGCTACAGCATATTATTTGGCTAAAATGATTTATGCCGGAGAAGACCCTAAGTTTATTGCCAGAAGAATTATAGTTTGTGCATCAGAAGATGTAGGTAATGCAAATCCTATGGCATTAGTGGTTGCAAATGCAGCTATGGATGCAGTTAATTTTATAGGACTTCCGGAGGCAAGAATAAACCTTTCTCAAGCAGCTATGTATGTAGCCTGTTCGCCTAAGTCTAATGCCAGTATAAATGCTATTGATATGGCTATGGCTGATGTAAGAAATATAAAAACATCGGGAGTTCCTAATCATTTAAGAGATGCACATTATCCAGGGGCTGAAAAAATGGGTCACGGTCTCGGTTATAAATATGCTCATAACTATAATAACCATTATGTGAAACAACAATATTTACCAGATGAATTGGTTGACAAAGTATATTATGAAATGTCAGATAATGGCGAAGAAGTAAAAATGAAAAAGTGGATGCAGTACATAAAGGAGAATAGTAATGAATAAAAGAGGAATTGTAACAATAATATTATCTGTTATACTCTCACTTCAAATTTGTGGACTTGTTACGAAAGCTGATTCTAATGATTCCACTAATACTGCCAATACAAGCATCGTCACAAGTGGCAATATGCGAGGAGTGTGGGTTGCAACAACTGCAAATTTAGATTATCCCACAAAGGCAACAACAGATGCAGCTGCTTTAAAAAAAGAAGCTGATACAATACTTGATAATATTAAGGCTATGAATTGTAATGCTGTGTTCTTCCAAGTAAGACAGGCATCAGATAGTCTTTATAAATCAATATTTTCCCTTGGAGTAATGTTTTAACTGGTTCACAGGGAACAGCACCATCTGATAATTTTGACCCCCTTGAATATTGGATTGAGGGTGCTCATAAAAGGGGAATGGAATTACATGCTTGGGTAAATCCACTTAGAGCAACTAAATCAAATAATGCTAGTTTAGCAGGTCTTGCTAATACAAATCCGGCAAAGCAACATCCGGAGTATTGTGTAAAGTATAGTGACGGAAATTATTATTATAATCCGGCACTTCCAGAAGTTAGACAACTTATTGTGAATGGTGTAGACGAAATAATACGAAATTATGATGTTGACGGTATACATTTTGATGATTATTTCTATCCTGGTCAAAAATTTGATGATGATGATTCTTACGCTAAGTACGGAAATGGTATGAATAGGGCAGATTGGCGACGAGAAAATGTAAACAAAATGGTTCAAGCTGTTCATGATGATATTAAGAACTATGATTCAAGTATTGCTTTTGGTATTAGTCCTACATCTGTTTGGGCAAATAAATCATCTAATGCTTTGGGCAGTGATACAAAGGCCTATGAATCATATAATGCAATATATGCTGACTCAAGAAAATGGGCTTTGGAAAATTGGGTTGATTACATAGCACCACAGGTGTATACTGAAATAGGTAATAGTGCTGCTGATTATAAAACTGTAGTAGATTGGTGGTCTGATACTTTAAAAAATTCTAAAACAAAACTTTACATAGGTCTTGCGGACTATAAATGCTCAGGAGTTGCTTCAACAAGTCCTTGGTATAATGGAAAAGCTATAAAAGCCTCTATGGATTACAATAGGTCTGTATCTAAGGTTGAAGGCGAAATTCACTTTAGATATAAATTCCTGTTGGCCAATGATGTAAATAGTGTCATAAAAACTGCTTATGCAAATTCATATTCTGCACCAGCCTTAGATACAGTTACAAAGGTTCAGCTTACTACACAAGCACCTACTACACAAGCACCTACTATTGTTGTTACTACAACAGAGGCAACAACTGAAGCAACTACAAAAGCTGTTACAACACAGACAACTACACAAACTACAACACAGGAAGTTGAAACTCAGACAGAAAGCACTACATTTAATATAAATTCTATAGTGAATAAGTCCAGAGTTAAAATTCTTGTCTATGTAGACGGTAAAAAAGTTGAGTTTGACCAAGAACCTGTAGTGATAAATGGTAGAACAATGGTTCCGATGAGAGCGATATTCGAGGCTTTCGGGGCAACTGTAAGCTGGAATAATTCAACTCAGCAAGTTGTAGCAATAAAAGATGCAACAGAGCTTTCATTTATTATTGGTGAAAAAACAATGCTGGTTAACAGAACAAATCTTTTAAAGATAGATGTTGCACCAGTTATAAGAAACGGAAGAACTTTAGTGCCACTTAGGGTAATAAGTGATGCTTTAGGATACAATGTTGTATGGAATGACCCTAACAGAGTGGTTTCAATTACGACAATATAAGGAGGAATAAAAATGGCGTATTTTTTGATATTTTAAAGACGATTTTATTTGGTATAGTAGAGGGTATTACAGAATGGTTACCTATAAGTAGTACAGGTCACTTACTTATTTTACAGAGTATGGTTGGGGAAATTATTTCCCACGACTTTATGGAAATGTTTGATGTTGTAATACAGCTTGGTGCAATTTTAGCCGTTGTTGTTATTTATTTCAATAAACTTAATCCATTTTCATCAAAGAAAACAGCTATAGAAAAACAGAACACAATAAATCTTTGGATAAAGGTTATAGTTGCTTGTCTTCCTGCTGCTGTTATTGGTTTGCTTTTAGATGATTGGCTTGATGCTCATTTATTTAAAACAAGTGTTGTTGCTGTAACTCTTATATTATATGGTATTGCATTCATCGTTGTAGAAGAAAGACACAGAGGAAAGAAGTTTAAATATAAGGACTTAAATACACTTCCTCTTTCTGTTGCTATTGGTATCGGTATGTTTCAGGTGTTAGCACTTGTACCAGGTACATCTCGTTCAGGTGCTACAATTCTTGGTGGTATGATTTTAGGTGCATCAAGATATGTTTCTGCCGAATTTACATTCTTCCTTGCTATACCGGTAATGTTTGGTGCTTCACTTTTAAAACTTGTTAAGTTCGGTTTAGCTTTTAGCTTTGGAGAATTTTTTGCACTTATACTTGGTATGGTAGTTTCATTTGTAGTTTCAATACTTGCAATCAAGTTCCTTATGAATTACATAAAGAAACACAACTTCAAGGTGTTCGGTATTTACAGAATTATACTTGGTATTGTTATTTTAGTTTTCTTTGCTATCTTTGGAAAATAAAATATAATTGTATATTTTCACCCTTATCAGTAAAAAATGATAAGGGTGATTTTTTTATGGAAATTTTTTAATAATATAAATAAAAATATTGAATATTTGGAAAATCTTTTTGAGGATTGTGGAGATGTTGTAAAACGAAAAATTCCTATAGGACATAATAAGGAAAGTAGTATTTATGTTATATATATTGATGATATGGTTAATAGAGAAACTATAGAAAATACAGTTCTCGAAAATCTTATGATTAATATAAGAATTGCACCTCCCAATAGAGATATTACAAATGAAAATGCTATGGAAATTTTAACAGATGGTGGTATTACTACAGCCGATTTAAAAGAATGTGAAAATATGGAAGATGCAGTTGATGAAGTGCTAGTAGGTAATACAGCTGTATTTTTGATAATTCAAATAAGGCAATTATTATTTCGTCAAAGGGTTTTCCGAAGCGTTCTGTAGATAAGCCTGATACAGAGGCTGTTGTGCAAGGTCCACAGGAGGCATTTACAGAATCTGTAAGAACAAATACCGTTTTAGTAAGAAGAAGAGTGAAAACACCTCTTTTAAAGTGTAAATCCTTAAAATTGGGAAAGAAAACTAAAACGGATATTGCATTAATGTATATCGAGGGCACAGTAAAAAATTCCCTCCTTAATTCTAT
>ENA-OQHP01000395-OQHP01000395.1-human-gut-metagenome-genome-assembly--contig:-NODE-395-length-13962-cov-1.483484_pt1 | contig 13962 bp, 22 predicted proteins | sample MGYA00242563_ERZ504717 | MGnify/ENA primary metagenome ERZ504717 (study PRJEB26092, sample SAMD00036212) | human gut metagenome | host: Homo sapiens | study: EMG produced TPA metagenomics assembly of... | reverse complement strand
AATATTTAAATCCTTTCTTCATCTAAGTCTAAAATAATAGTGTTAAATAATAAATAATAGTGTTAAATAAAATACAAAATCAAATATATGAAACTAAAAATAAAGGGAAAAAATAAGTGGCCGAAATGCCACAAAAGAAACCTGCATAGAACATATGCAAGACATAATTTAAAAAGATATTTATATCTTACACAAAAATCGGATTTGTAAATAACCAAATCCCGAAAAATGTGCACAAATAATTCATTTAGTTTTTATACATATATCACATACTTATTTTAGATAAATATGCCAATTATAAGTCTACCAGTTAGGACATAACAGAGAATTGCATATCTATCCGTTAAGACATAACAGTGAATTGCACGTCTGTCCGTTAAGACATAACAGTGATTTTATGCCTCGAGCAGCTTATTTACGCTGACAAGACGTGTGACAACAACAAACACCTCTGCAGCCTTTTTCAACTCATCAAGTGATGGATATGTCGGAGCAATTCTTATCACGCTGTCATCCGGATCCTTCTTGTAAGGGAAAGGAGAGCCTGCACCTGTCATTGTGACACCAGCTTCCTTGCACTTTGCAACGATTTCCTTTGCACAGCCTGAAAGAGCCTCAAATCCGAAGAAGTATCCACCAAGCGGCTTAACCCATGTTCCGATGCCTCTTGAAGCAATTTCATCTGTGAGGATATTCTCAACCAGCTCGAATTTAGGTCTGATAAGAGCTGCATGCTTTGCCATATGAGCCTTGATACCATCTACATCCTTAAAGAATCTCGCATGACGAAGCTGATTAATCTTGTCGTGTCCGATTGTCTGTATAGTAAGGCGCTTCTTGATATCCTCACGGTTTTTCTCAGATGTGCATATACCTGCCAAGCCTGCACCAGGGAATGTTACCTTACTTGTTGAGCAGAACTCAAATACCATATCAGGGTTTCCCTCTTTCTCGCAGAGCTCAAGGATATTTGGAATCTCTGCCTGCTTATCATCATAGAGATGATGAACTGTGTATGCATTGTCCCAGAAGATTCTAAAATCATCTGCTGCAGGCTTAAGCTTTGCAAAGCGCTCAACTGTCTCATCAGAGTATACAACACCCTGTGGGTTAGAGTATTTTGGAACACACCAGATTCCCTTTACAGAGGCATCGTTATTGACATATTTCTCAACCATATCCATGTCAGGACCATCCTCAGTCATAGGGATGTTTATCATCTCAACTCCAAACTCCTCTGTGATTGCAAAGTGCCTGTCATAGCCAGGTACAGGACAGAGGAACTTCACCTTGTCAAGCTTGCACCATGGTGTATTGCCGCAAAGACCAAAGATAAATGCACGTGAAACCTGATCATACATGATATTGAGACTTGAGTTTCCATATACTATAGCCTGCTCAGGCTTTGCTCCTACCATGCCTGCGATAAGGGCCTTTGCCTCAGGAATTCCGTCCAGACATGCATAGTTTCTCACATCAAGTCCTGATTCACTTTCATATCACTGTCTGATTTCAAGACATCGAGCATAGGGAGTGAGAGGTCAAGCTGGTCTGCTCCCGGCTTCCACGCGACATGTCAAGCTTAAGCCTAGATTCTTAATCTTCTCGTACTCAGCCTCAAGTGCTGTCTTTTCCTGCATTAACTCGTCCTTTGTCATTTCTGTATACTTTTTCATTTAAAGATCCTCCTGGTCTGATTTTCTAAATATTTATGTTATTATCAACTATTTGCAATTATTCAAGCTTCATCTATGCACTTTCATGTATCACAGTCTCTGTGAAGCTCATCCATGTGTGCTTTTATCTTTGCCTCATAGCCTATATCCGTAGGCTTGTAAAACACTCTGTCTGTAAGGCCATCCGGCAGATACTGCTGCTTCACATAGTGATTTGGATAGTCGTGTGCGTATTTGTACCCGACTCCGTGCCCGAGCTTTTCTGCCGCACCGTAATGGGCATCCTGCAGATGTGCCGGAACAGCCGGTGTCTTAGTCTGCTTCACGCAGCTCATTGCTGCCGATATCGCATTATATGATGCATTGCTCTTTGGCGCGCATGCCATGTATGTGACAGCCTGTGACAGAATAATCTGCGCCTCCGGCATTCCAACGCGCTCGACCTCTGCCGCCGCCGATGCCGCTACAACCATAGCCATCGGGTCTGCATTGCCTATATCCTCCGATGCAAGTATCATGATTCGTCTTGCGATAAATTTCACATCTTCTCCGGCATAAAGCATCCTCGCCAGATAATAGACCGCCGCATCCGGGTCTGAGCCGCGCATGCTCTTTATAAAAGCGGAGATGGTATCGTAATGGTTATCCCCCTTCTTATCATAGGAGATAACTCTTTTTTGTATACATTCGCTCGCCACATCAATAGTGATATGAATGATGCCATCGTCTGACCTGTCCGTGGTCAGTACACCAAGCTCAATCGCTGTGAGCGCCGCTCTCGCATCTCCGTTTGAAACATCTGCAAGGAAATCAAGTGCATCATCATCTATCTGTGCATTGTATGCACCATGCCCTTTTCTGTGTCAGTCAGTGCTCTCTTAAGAAGTACCTTTATATCATCCGTTGACAGCTTTTTAAGCTCAAAAATGACTGAGCGTGAAAGCAAGGCTCCGTTTACCTCAAAGTAGGATTCTCAGTGGTAGCTCCAATCAGAATAATGGTGCCATCCTCCACAAACGGAAGCAGATAATCCTGCTGCCCCTTGTTGAAGCGATGTATCTCGTCGATAAAAGTATCGTCTTCTTCTGATACATTCCCTGATTATTCTTCGCCTGCTCCACGACCTCTTCCATGTCCTTCTTGCCTGCAGAGGTTGCATTAATCTGCATAAACTCAGCACTGGTAGTGTGGGCTATGACCTTTGCCAAAGTAGTCTTTCCGGTACCCGGTGGCCCGTAAAAGATGATGGAGCTGAGCTTATCGGCTTTAATCGCACGATACAAAAGCTTGTCCTTCCCAACTATGTGCTGCTGCCCGACCACCTCATCAAGTGTTGTCGGACGCATCCTAGAAGCTAGGGGACCGCTTGTCTCCTTATTCTGTTCTCTCATGTAATCAAATAAATCCATATCATCCCCGCCTGAAATGCATATTTGATATATCTGTTATATCATTTTGCAATTTCTTTTAGCAAAAATTCATTTTGCATTGATATAATCGGCAATTACGTGTTTTATAAGTGCTAATTATGCATAAAAAAGTGGTGCAAAATTCATTTCCCTATAATAAGATACATGAATTTGCACCACTTTACAACACCAAATTTATTTTTCTACAAAATGACTAATATTTGCCCTTTAATGCAGGATAAAACTGCTTAAATTTTGCATAACCCTTCTCATATTTTTCGATCAAGCTGTGGACTTGGCATGGTTGTATCCTTCTTTCTCACAATAGCCGCTGCCGCAGCCTCCACATTTTCAAAGCAGCCATTTGCAACTGCAGCCAGTATTGCACCGCCGTATGCCGGTCCTTCCTCGACCTCTACCGTGTCAACCTGCATATTCATGACGTTTGCAACTATCTTTCTCCAAAGCACACTCTTTGCACCCCCACCACAGATTGTTGTGCTTTTGGTGCCACACCAAGGCTCTTTGCCACCTCAAGTGAATCACGAAGGCCATATGCCACACCCTCAAACACAGCCTGCAGCATGTCGGCTCTGTCAGTATCCATGCTCATCCCGATAAATGCTGCCCTTGCAGACGGATCATTGTGCGGAGAGCGCTCTCCCATCAGATAAGGCAGAAAATACACATGATTCTCACCAAGTCTGCCATCCTCCTCAAGAGGCTTCTGCTCATTCACAAAGTCATCGGAATGAAGGATATCCTTCATCCACCAGTTGTTGCAGCTTGCAGCCGAGAGCATGCAGCCCATCAGATGATAGCCGCCGTCAGCATGGTCAAACGAATGAAGCGCATTGTGCGAATCCACTCTGAACTCATCACTTGTAATGAAAAGTGTGCCACTTGTTCCAAGAGAGAGGTTGCACTTTCCGGCTCCGACTGTACCTGTGCCTATAGCTGCAGCCGCATTATCTCCTGCCCCGGCTGCAACTATGCAGTCTTTAGGAAAGCCAAGCTCACATGCCACATCAGCTTTCAGAGTGCCTGTCTTTTCACTGCTCTCATAAGCCCAGGAAGCCACTCCTCTCTTACATCGCATATGTCAAGCATCTCCTTTGACCAGCACTTATTTTTGACATCCAGAAGAAGCATTCCCGATGCATCAGAATAATCGGTACTAAATACACCTGTCATGCGGTATGCAATATAATCCTTTGGCAGCATAAGCTTTTTTATTCTGGCAAGTTTCCGGTTCATTTGCTTTTAGCCATAAAATCTTTGGCGCTGTAATCCGGCAAAACGCTATATTTCCGGTGAGCTCAGACAGCTTTTCTTTTCCTATTACATTATTTAAATAGTCTGTCTCCTTCTGTGTTCTTCCGTCATTCCAAAGTATAGCAGGTCTTATTACATTGTCGTTTTCATCCAATACGACAAGTCCATGCATCTGACCGCCGAAGCTGATTCCCGCAACAGCGCTCCTGTCAAAATCTTTAGTCAGCTCTATAAGCCCAGCCACGGTCTGCTCCCACCAGTCACATGGATTCTGCTCTGACCAGCCCGGTTTTGGAAAGCTGATTGGATACTCCTTTGAGACTATATTTAATACCTTCCGCTCTCATCCATGAGCAGAAGCTTACTGCACTTGTGCCTAAATCCACACCTATATATAGCATATCTATTCTCCATTCACGTAATATGTTTACATCAGATAACGTAACTATTCAGACCCCACTAACAGAAAGGATTTTCTGTCTTGTATGGCAGTGATGCCGGCTGGTTGTAGTTAATATCCTCAACTGGCACGCCAATATATTTAAATACCTCAAAAAGGGCTTTTCCGTAATGACCGAAGCTACAGCTCCGTGATGAGGATAATTCTTCTCAATAAGCACATGACGGTAGAAACGTCCCATCTCCTTTATCGCAAACACTCCGATACTGCCGAATGAACGTGTTGCAACAGGAAGCACCTCGCCCTGAGCCACATAGGCGCGAATCTTACAGTCTGCTGTAGACTGGAGACGGTAAAATGTAATATCTCCCGGCACTATATCTCCCTCGAGAGTTCCGTTTGTCACCTCTATAGGAAGGCTTCTTGCCATAATCATCTGATACTTCATCTGTGGGTTGCAAACCTTGCTTGAACAGGTGTTTCCACAGTGGAAGCCCATAAATGTGTCTGTATGCTTGTAGTCAAATCTGCCCTCAATTGACTCCTTGTACATATCCTTCGGCACTGAGTTGTTGATGTCAAGAAGTGTTACCGCATCCTGCTGACGCAGGTTCCGATGAACTCACTGAGCACTCCATATATATCCACCTCACATGAAACCGGGATACCTCTTCCTGTAAGACGGCTGTTTACATAGCATGGTACAAATCCAAACTGTGTCTGGAAGGCAGGCCAGCATTTTCCTGCGATTGCCACATACTTTCTGTAGCCCTTATGCTCATCAACCCAGTCTAAAAGTGTGAGCTCATACTGTGCAAGCTTCTCAAGAATCTCAGGCTTTTTGTTGCCCTCGCCAAGCTCCCTCTCCATGTCCTTTACCACATCCGGTATTCTCTCATCACCGGCATGCTTGTTAAATGCCTCAAACAAATCAAGCTCTGAATTTTCCTCAATCTCAACACCCACGTTATAGAGCTGCTTGATTGGTGCATTGCATGCAAGGAAATTGAGTGGTCTTGGTCCGAATGAAATAATCTTAAGATTATTAAGTCCGTATATAGCCCTTGCTATTGGCAGGAATTCATGTATCATATCTGCGCAGTCATCTGCATCGCCCACAGGATACTCCGGAATATACGCTCCTATATTTCTGAGTGCCAGATTGTAGCTTGCGTTTAACATACCACAGTATGCATCTCCACGTCCCTGAATTAAGTTCTCCTGTGTCTCCTCTGCTGCTGCAACAAACATCTTTTGGTCCGTCAAAGTGCTTTGCAAGAAGAGTCTCTGAAATCTCCGGTCCAAAGTTTCCAAGGTAAACACAAAGTGCATTGCAGCCTGCTGCCTTTATGTCCTCAAGTGCCTGTACCATATGTATTTCGCTCTCCACGATACATACAGGACACTCGTATATGTCTGCTGCATCATACTTTGCAGCGTATGCATCGACAAGTGCTTTTCTTCTGTTTACTGACAGACTTTCCGGAAAACAGTCACGGCTTACCGCAACTATACCGATTTTCATTTTTGGAATATTGTTCATAGTGTAAATCTCCTTCTCTCATATGCCCCATCGGACAGATTAATTGTTCTTATGTGCTAAGTATATATCCGGTGCAGCTTAATTGATACCTATAATTTAGTAAATTTAGTGTATTTTTCAACTTAATTTACTAAATTATAATGTTAATACTATATTGTCATGTTATAATAAGGCAAATAAAACATAAGGAGCTATGCCATGTCTATCACAGCAAAAGAACTTGCCAAACAACTTAATCTTTCTGAAGCAGCTATATCGATGGCACTTAATAATAAGCCGGTGTCAGCACACTCACCAGAAAACGTGTGCTCGAAGCTGCGGCCTCTGCCGGATATGATTTTTCAAGAATATCAAATACCAATGAAGCTCCGGCCTCCAATGGCACATTATATTTTGTAATATACAGAAAGAATGGTGCTGTAGTTCCTAATTCTCCTGTTTACACACATACAGAGCACGGCGTTTTGGTACAGGATGTTCCATTCTTTTCACAGCTGTCAGAGGGTATTGATTTGGGCTGCAGGCACTGCCACTACTACCTGAATATCAGCTACATATACGAAAATGACGATATTGAGGCTTTGCTATCTGAGTGGAAAAGACTTGGAGCAAAGGGTATCCTGCTGCTTGGAACCGAGATGGAAGAGCATGACATAAAGCCCTTTACAAGGTGCGGTCTGCCTGTTGTGCTAATAGACAACTATTTCGAAGCCTTAAACCTCGATTGCGTGACTATAAATAACCTTCAGGGTGCCTATCTTGCCACAGACTACCTGATCAAACAAACACATGCACAGCCCGGATATCTGCATTCCGCATACAGTATAACCGGCTTTGAGGAAAGAGCCGACGGCTTCTATAAAGCAATACGCAAAAACGGTATGTCAACCTCGCGCTCAGTCTACATCACCTCTCCCCTTCAGTTGACGGTGCTTACTGTGATATGAAGGCAGTTATAAAAAGCGGTGATGAGCTTGTCCGATGCTACTTTGCCGACAATGACCTGATTGCTGCCGGAGCTATGCGTGCACTTTCGGAGGCAGGCTACCGTATCCCTGAAGACATATCAGTAATAGGCTTTGATGATATGCCAATGTGTACCTACATTACACCGCCTCTTTCGACTGTGCATGTGCCTAAACAGTACATGGGTGAAATTGCAGTAAAAAGGCTTGCAGAGATAATAAATTCTACCTCTGCAAGCCATGTAAAAATTGAAATAAGTACAGAAATTATAAAGAGAAAGAGCTGTTAAAGACTCTTCTGCATTCTGCCAGTCTACAAAGCAAACGGGGTCATATTAATTTTTATAAAAATCAGCTATACCATATCAGGCATAGCTGATTTTGAGTGTTTTTATAATCCCCGAACATTTTTACCATTCTTCTAAAAAATTCTCCATAAACTGTGTTGGAGACATAATTTTCGGCTTCTCGACATCTATATCTGAAAAATCTTTATCTCCTGTCACAAGAATATCAACATCCTCAATAATAGCCGTATAAAGTACTGGATAATCTTTGATATCTCTGATATTAAATAGTCCACTTTCCATACTACCAGGTGTGTATACATACTCAAAGCTCATCATCATAAGTAATTTATTGATTATCATTTCTTTTCCAGGAAACTTTCTCCTGACTACATTTTTTAACTCATCTACAACGTAAGATGACAACACAAGCTGATGGTTAGTAAATATATAGTTCATCATTGCATCCATCTTAGTCCCCGGAAAAAGTAATGCCGATATCAATACATTGGTATCAAGCATAATTCTCATCTACTTCACCACACTTTCCTGCCTAAGAGATTTTATCATTTCCATTACATCATCATCGTCTTTAAGTCCGAGCCTTTCTGCCTCTCCTGCAATGATCTCTGTGCTTCACGAAGTGCATCCATAGATGAATTCATCATATACACCCTTCCAGACTCTTCCACAAACAATATCTTATCGCCATTCTTAATTCCAAGTTTTTTTCTAATTTCAATAGGTATTGTTATCTGCCCTTTTGATGTTACCTTTGCTAATTCCATACAAAAACCTCCTTCCCAAGTAATGAATTCCTTACTTTTCTTACAATATAATTATATCCATTTTTCATAAGTTTATCAACCACAATCCACCGATAAAACTTGGTTGTTCTTTCTCTCAAGTGCAATCTTTTATCATAGTCTGTAGTTCCCCAATCAGTTGCTTTATATCCATAAAATCTCACCTTCTTCTCCCTTACTGTTTTATTTACTAAAACAATAGAATAATCTATAGTCCCTTGTAATATCTCATCATCAATTGTGCCATCAGCTTTCTTCTATCAGCCAAGAATTCATCATAGTTCTCTACAGTCATTGATACAATGCTTTCTGGAATTGCATTCTCACTAAGATTCTTCATAAGAGCATCTCTTCAAATATATTTCCAAATGCAATGTTCTTCTTGTCACACTGTTCCAATGCACTTTGAAATATATATTCGGGGCATCATCACTTATAGCCTTATTCACTTGAGTATCAAGATATGTAAAATTTGCAACCTGATTATACCTCCCCTTTGTATCAATGCCATTATTTTTCAAATATGCCTTAGGAAATATATGATGTACATCTCCTGATATATTAATTAAATCTGAAATCATTGTTCCATGCATAAATAATGAATTGCAATTAAGATTAATCTGTGCTGCAAGAAACGTATTAAATGCCGGACTATTAGTTGACGTTGTCTCTAGATTCTGTGGCAAAGATATATCCCAAAATGTATCTGAAAGAACCGATGCTTCAATCTCATAAAAAAAGTTAATAAAACCTTTTTCATTTATTAATCTAATATCCCTACTCATTACAGACTCAGGCGATCCAACATATCTTCCTGTAAGTGTTGAAAGAACAAACCATTTTTGCACATGATGCTTTGCTTGATCATGTGGTATTGAAGAATCTTTTGATAGTTTAAGATATAACATATATGCAAAATCAAGTGTCATCTGAGAATTGAGCTGCTTACTAGATTTAAATCCAGCACCTTTAATAGCCAATACAAATTGTTCAAAATTATGTTCATTGATAAATACTTTGATACCTTCACAAAGTTTATTATATGAATCTTCTACAATTTCTTCCTTAAACTCACGTGTTTCAAAATCTCTACCTGAAAGCAAGCTAACTAAATCGGAGAGCTTTGCACGATTAAAACTATACATGAAAGCGACACGAAGCATATCATTATAATCAGGATTATAAATATCCTCATTATCTTTAGCTAGCCATTTAATTTTAGATGCAAATTCTGTTTTTTCAAATTCTAAATCTTTAATCATTTGGGGGTAAAAATCCGGTTTTACAGCTAAATGGCAAAATAATCAACAACCTTACGCAGTATATTTCCTCCATGAACCGTATCTGCAGCCATTTTGGACATAACAAAATCAGACTGGCTTAATGCAGTTCCCTTAGAATTAATACGAATAAATATTTCCGTTACTTCGTCAATATCAAGAGAATGATCAAGCTCTATAACTCCAATCTGTCTATTTGCAATCCCTCTCAGCTTCATAATTGCATTATTTACTTCATTGGGTTTCACGCCCAAATTATTATTACAATACTTAGGGACAAACTCAAATGGATCAAAATCATTTTTAAATACTTCTGAAATATCTGGAATCCATTTTTTATCCTTTAAATGAGATGCATCTTGTACTGCAAATCTCTTATCTGAATCGGTTGCAAGCGGATTAAATGCGATTTTAACCCTATCCCTATTAAAATCTTCATCTAACACTTCAAGACCTGCTATTGATGCCATCAATGCTGTAATTCTCTGTTGTCCATCAATTAATACATGCTTTCCATTTGCTACTGTTCCATCCTTTGTCTTAACATCCGGATTCTTCCATGTAATAATATACCTGTAGGGTATCCATTATACAAAGAATCAATCAAATCCCTTACCTGAGCTCTTTTCCATACAAATGGTCTCTGAATCTCAGGAATAACAAATTGCCCTGCTTCAATAAAACCCAATATTGCATTAACATTATATTGCATTAATGTAAACTTTTCTCCTTGCATAATCTTATCACCTCAAACATTTGATTATTAAAATTTTCGACTTATTTTCTAGTTGCTTACATTAATTATATATTTTTTCAAATAATAACACAATTAAAAAAGAGAAGGATTTTTTTCTCCTTTATCAGAGGTCTGTCCTCCATGCCAAAGCGCAAAATAAAACAGGCGCGGAGAAAATTTCTGCGCCTGTTTTACAAATATATCTTCATTTTTATGCATTTTTCTGTACTGCCGATGCACTAAGTTTGCCATCCTTCACATCTATAAGAATGGTATCTCCTGCTCTCACACCATCTGCCAGAATCAGCTTTGCCGCGAGTGTCTCGACATGCTTCTGCAGATATCTCTTGAGCGGTCTTGCTCCGTATACCGGATCGTAGCCATTGTCGGTGATAAACTGCTTTGCAGTATCTGTCAGCTCGACTGTGATTTCCTTGTCTACAAGACGCTTGTTTAAGTCTGCCATGAGCAGGGTGATGATATGACCGATGTTGTCCTTTGTGAGAGGCTTGAACATGATGATCTCATCAAGTCTGTTTAAAAACTCCGGTCTGAAATGACCCTTAAGCTCATCCATGACGCGGTTCTCACACTCTGTGCTGATGCTGCCGTCTGCCTCTATACCCTCAAGAAGTTCCTGTGAACCGAGATTGCTTGTCATAATGATGATGGTGTTCTTGAAATCCACAGTACGTCCCTGTGAGTCGGTGATTCGTCCGTCATCAAGCACCTGAAGCAGCACGTTAAATACATCCGGATGGCTTTTTCCACCTCATCAAAGAGTACTACTGAGTATGCTTACGCCTTACAGCCTCTGTGAGCTGTCCACCCTCATCATAGCCTACATATCCAGGAGGCGCTCCGATGAGTCGTGACACTGAGTACTTCTCCATGTACTCACTCATATCGAGTCTGACCATGTTGTTTTCATCATCAAACAGACTTGCCGCAAGTGCCTTTGCAAGCTCTGTCTTACCTACACCTGTAGGTCCGAGGAACATAAACGAACCTATCGGCTTTGTAGGATCCTTGATGCCTGCCTTTGATCTGATGATAGCTTCTGTCACCTTTGTGACTCCGTCATCCTGTCCTATTACCCTCTTGTGAAGCTCCTCATCGAGGTGAAGTGTCTTATTACGCTCACTCTCCGTAAGCTTTGCAACAGGTATTCCTGTCCAGCGCGAGATAATAAGCGCAATCTCCTCATCGCCCACGTTCTCTCGCACAAGCATAAGTCTCTGTCCTTAAGCAGTGCCTCCTCTGATTCCAGCTCCTTCTTAAGGTTTGGAAGCACACCGTACTGAAGCTCTGCAGCCTTTTCCAGGTCATAGTTCTGCTGTGCTGTCTTGATTTCATTCTTTGTGGACTCAATCTTTTCACGAAGCTTGCTGACCTTGTCAACAGCGCCCTTCTCGTTCTGCCACTGAGCCTTTTTTGCATTAAAGTCATCACGCAGCTCTGCAAGCTCCTTTTGTAGTGCTGCGAGCCTGTCCTGACTTAAGTGGTCTGTCTCTTTCTTTAGAGCTGTCTCCTCTATCTCAAGCTGCATAATCTTACGATTCTGCTCATCAAGCTCTGCCGGCTTGAATCAAGCTCTGTCTTTATCATGGCGCATGCCTCATCCACAAGATCTATTGCCTTATCAGGCAAAATCTGTCTGTGATGTATCTGTTTGAAAGCACTGCCGCTGTGACAAGTGCCGAGTCTGTGATTTTAACGCCGTGGAATACCTCATATCTGTCCTTAAGGCACGAAGTATTGAGATAGTGTCCTCTACTGTCGGCTCGTCTACCATAACAGGCTGGAAACGTCTCTCAAGGGCTGCATCCTTCTCAATGTACTCACGATACTCATCGAGTGTGGTGGCGCCCACGCAGTGCAGCTCACCTCTTGCAAGCATTGGCTTAAGAAGCTGTCCTGCATCCATAGCTCCGTCTGTCTTTCCTGCTCCGACAATTGTATGAAGCTCATCGATAAAGAGAATTATCTGTCCTTCAGAGGCTTTTACCTCCTCAAGCACTGCCTTAAGTCTCTCCTCAAACTCGCCCCTGTACTTAGCTCCTGCAATCAGAGAGCCCATATCGAGTGCAAACAGTTTTTTGTCCTTTAAGCCCTCAGGCACATCGGCCTTTTACGATACGCTGTGCCAGTCCCTCAACGACTGCCGTTTTACCAACACCCGGCTCACCGATAAGTACCGGGTTATTTTTAGTCTTACGCGAGAGGATACGCACTACATTTCGTATCTCATCATCACGGCCGATAACAGGATCAAGCTTCTGCTGTCTTGCACGCTCCACCATGTCGTAGCCGTATTTCTCAAGTGTATCATATGTGGCCTCAGGGTTATCGGATGTGACTTTCTGATTGCCCCTGACCGTAGAAAGCGCTGTGAGGAATCTGTCTCTTGTGAGACCGTACTCCTTAATCAGCTCCTTCATTGCCTTGTTTGGATACTTCAGCAGACACAGGAAAAGATGCTCTACCGAAACATACTCATCTCCCATTGCCTTTGCCTCGTCCTCAGCATGGATAAGGACCTTGTTCAGATCATTGCCCACATAGACCTGTGCACTGCTGCCGCTTACCTTTGTGCGCGCTGCCAGATGGCGCTTTGCATTCTCCGTGAAATGCTCTACGTTTATCTCCATCTTGTCAATCAGCTTCGGTATCAGTCCGTCCTCCTGTGAAAGTAATGCCACAAGCAGGTGCTCCTGTTCTATCTCCTGATTGCCATAATCATATGCAAGCTTCTCGCAGTCATTGACTGCCTCTATTGATTTCTGTGTAAATTTTTGAATATTCATAGTCTCACTCCCTTCTACTATGTTATCCATAAATATGATTCTTATGTGTCATACAGGTAATATCAAAATTTTATCTCTAAATAATCCTTTAAATAATTCTTCAATATTCCTTGTGACTATGTTATAGCACGCAAATTAGCACTCGTCAAGTGAGAGTGCTAACAATTTTATTAAATAATATAAACTTTTGATTTACAAGCAAAAAGAGTGATTTACATCACTCTCTTTTACTCAATCGGCTGCACAATCCCCGAAACATTTGCCAGATTCTGCATCTTGTCATCAGCGTCAGCCATGATATCTGCACATTTCTTAAGCTCCTGCTGCATCTCCTCCGTGAATATACGGCTCTTCTTGTAGCGAAGCTGATGCTCTGTGCTGGCCCAGAAATTCATGGCAATGGTACGAAACTGTATCTCTATCGGTACTTTGTCCTTGTGATCCGAAAAATACACATCAACCAGCACTATCATATGAAGACTCCTGTAGCCATTCTCCTTCGGTTTTTTTATGTAGTCCTTTATTGTGACAAGCTCGACATCCGCCTGATTCACGAGCATATTGCCACCTGATATACATCGGATATGAATGGACAGACCACTCTGACTCCTGCTATATCCTTTATCTCACGCTTCATGCGTTGATGGTGAGCGGAATACCCTTTCGCTTCATCTTGTCTATTATGCTGTCAAGCGACTTACACGGCTCTTTATATTCTCAATTGGATTTCTTTCATGATTGTTTTTGAATTCATTATTTAATATCTGCATGTCTTTGC
>ENA-OQHP01000394-OQHP01000394.1-human-gut-metagenome-genome-assembly--contig:-NODE-394-length-13971-cov-1.355605_pt1 | contig 13971 bp, 20 predicted proteins | sample MGYA00242563_ERZ504717 | MGnify/ENA primary metagenome ERZ504717 (study PRJEB26092, sample SAMD00036212) | human gut metagenome | host: Homo sapiens | study: EMG produced TPA metagenomics assembly of... | reverse complement strand
AGGACAGAGGCAGTCAGATCACCTTTTCCGCATTGGGGCAGCTTGCCCCGTCGAGGCCAAGGAGGCTTGGGACCCCACCAACGAGAAGAAGAACCGATTGGCCTGTGCGGTTGCTGCCGAACTACCGAATCTTGAAGTAAGACCTGGAGGCTCCAGCAGTGTTGATATCTCGCAGCGTGGCGTCGATAAGTCGTTCGCCGTCCGTGAACTCGCGGATATTCTCGATATCGAGGTCGGCCAGATCGTGTTCATCGGAGACCGGATGGAACCCGACGGGCAATGATTATCCCGCGGCGAAGGCCGGCACAAGGGCTGTCAAAGTGAACGGTCCCGCGGATACCGTGAAATTATGCGGCGAGATCATTGCCAGATTGTCCCGATGACGGAGCCGGTGTGAATCTGATGGCGGGTTCATTCGCGCATATGGCGAATCTGTTGTTCCCACGAGGCTGTGCGGGATGCGACAAGCCTGATGACGTGTTGTGCGATGCCTGTCTTGCGTCATTCGACTGCGAACTGTCCCAACCATTGGAAACGGCTGAGATGGGTCGATGGTTCGCGTGCGGATGGTATCGGGGTGCCGCCAGACAGTCGATTCTGACATGGAAAGACCACGGAGACGAGGAATGCGACCGTCCGTTCTCGGATGCGTTGTGCAGCTTGCGGAACGCGCCGGTGTGATTGACGCCATGGATGGCGTTCGTGAGATCTGCGATACCATACTGGTCGTTCCCGCGCTCGTCGATTGCTTCCATGCGTCAGCGCGGACGACGGCACATGATGCCGCTGGCAAAACGTTGTCGGCGTTTCTACGGTGCCGGACAGGTTTCCGCGTACAGGTATGCGATGCGTTGACGAACAAAGGAATCAAAGGCAAATCCGTCGAGACCAAGGGCACGGAACAGAGGGCGCAACGCCTTAAGGGGCATGTCATGGTTCGTCCGGGCGTCACCCTTCAAAACAAGGCGGTGATTCTGGTGGATGACATCGTCACCTCTGGAGCCACCATGCGTCGTTGTGTTGACGCTCTAACTTCACAGGGAGCTTTGGTCATTACCGTGCTGGCGTTGGCACACACTCCGGCCGGCAGACCTTTGACGGCGTAATCGTCACTCGTCATCGGAAATGTGATATTTCGGCAAGTGATTTCGAAATCGGCGCCGCGCGGATCATCCACCACTCGTACCGTGCCGCCATGCAACTGCGCCGCCCATCGGGCGATTGACAGTCCAAGACCGGTTCCTCCCGATTCGGTACCTGGTCCCGTCTTGCCTTTGACGAATCGACGGAAGATATCGGACCGCGCTTCTTGGGGAATCTGCGAGCCGAAGTTGACGACATTCGTCACAATCGTGCCGAAATCCTTGTTTTCATGCGCTTCGATGAGCACCGCGGTATTGTCTGCGGAGTGTTTGAGCGCATTGGCGATGATATTGGTGAACAACTGGCGCAGACGATCCTGATCGCCTTCCATTTCGATGTTGTCGGGCACGTGGATTTCGATATTGTGGGCATGCCCGGCATCGGCGATTTCCAACGGTTCCACGGTTTCGTCGATGAAATCCGCGAAATTGAATTTATCGATCTGCAGGCTCGCCGCACCGGCTTCCATGCGGGACAAATCAAGCAGAAACGCGATCAGATCCGACAAACGGTGCGTTTGGTTGAGAATGCTTTCCAGATTCGATGGGGTCGGTTCCACAACGCCGTCGGCCATGTTCTCGACCATGGCCTGCAACGCGGATACAGGCGTACGCAGCTCGTGGCTCACATTGGCTACCATGTCCCGTCTCATCTGGTCGGCATGCTGCAGTTCCTCCGCCATCTCATTGAAAGACAAAGCCAGCTGTCCGACTTCGTCGCGGCTGTTGGCATCGACATGCACCCGGACGGTGTAGTCGCCGTCCGCCATAGCCTCCGCGGCATCCCGCATCTCGCGCAGGGGAGAGGTGAGTCCTCTAGAGAAGAAATAGGTGATGCCCAAAGCCACGGCAAGTGTGATCGGCATGGCTATCCACAGGCTCAATCCGACTTTGAGCAGGAACCAAGCATGATGAATGCGATGATGGTGGAAATGGTGATCAGCACGCTCAATTCCATTTTGAGCGAAGAGAACAAACCAATAGGGCGTCGGTATCCAACGGATTGACCGAACGCCCTGGTTTTGAATCAGTGGTACGCATACCACCAAATCTTAGCGCATCATACTATTCTTCCGGCGGTTCGAACGCGTAGCCTACGCCATGCACGGTTCGAATGGTCTTCGAACCCAGCTTGTGACGTAGCGCCTTGACATGCGAATCCACAGTACGGGTGCCGGACGCATCCACCAATCCCACACTTCCTCGAGCAGCTTCTCGCGAGTGAGCACGGACTTCGGCTTGCGGGCCAAAGTGGCCAGCAAATCAAATTCCGTTGGGGTCAAATGCACCTGCTCCCCATTGACGGTGACGATACGCTGGGCCGGATCGATGACCAGAGAGCCGAAATCAAGCAGTTTCTCGTTTTCGGAGTTCTTGCGATGACCTTCGCCCTGTCCACACGACGAAGTAGCGCCTTGCACCGGGCGATGAGCTCGCGCATGGAGAACGGCTTGGTCATGTAATCGTCGGCTCCGGCACCAAGACCGATGACCTTGTCGGCCTCGTCGTCTCGCGCCGTCAGAATCAGCACAGGCACAGGACGTTCAGCCACGATGCGCTTGGTGGCCTCAAGACCATCCATCACGGGCAGCATGATATCCATGATGACCAGATCCGGACGGAGTGTGGAAGCGGCCTGGACGGCGCTGGCGCCGTCGGAAGCCACGCGCGCGGTCCAACCCTCCGCAGTGATGCGCTGCGCGATGGCGGTGGCCAAGGTCGGTTCATCTTCGACCACCAGAACGGTACGTGGAATTACTGTGGATTGTGCTGATGAATTGAGCATAGCGTTCCGCCTTTCTCAGAGTTCCGGCTTCAAGAATACTGCTCCCAGTGCCGGAACGGTGATTTTCGCGGACCAATCACGGGAATGATACTCACCCTTGACCGCCTTGAAGGTGCCGTTGTGAATATCGGAACCGCCGTACTTCTTATCGTCCGTGGTCAGCACTTCGGTCCACTTGCCGCCCTTGGTGAGCGGAACCTGGTAATCCTCCCATGCCTCGCCCGAGAAGTTCACGACAACGACCATCTGCTCGCCATCCTTGCCGATACGCACGAAGCTGAGCGTGTTATGGTCGGCGTCATCGCTGGTCAGCCATTGGAATCCGGCAGGATCGAAGTCCTGGCTCCACAATGCGGGAGACGCCTTGTACAGGGTGTTCAGGTCGGCGACGAGCTTCTGTACGCCACGGTGGTCAGGCCAATTGAGAGCATCCCAATCCACCGAACCGTCATGATCCCATTCGCCGTACTGCGCCACCTCATTGCCCATGAAGGAGAGCTTTTTGCCCGGATGGGCCCACTGGTAGGCGAACAGCGCGCGCACGCGGCATAGCGCTGCCAGTCATCGCCCGGCATCTTGCCGAACAGCGAGCCCTTGCCGTACACGACCTCGTCGTGGCTGATCGGCAGCACATAATGCTCCGAGTATGCGTACACCATGGAGAAGGTGATCTCGTTGTGGTGCCACTTACGGTTGATCGGCTCCTCGTGCAGATACTGCAGGGTGTCGTGCATCCAACCCATGTTCCACTTGAGGCCGAAGCCCAAACCGCCGGCATCGGTCGGTGCGGTGATGCCGGGATACGCGGTGGATTCCTCGGCGATCATCATGATGCCCGGATTGTTCTTGTACGCGGTCGCCGTGGCTTCCTTGAGGAAGTCGATGGCCTCGAGGTTCTCTCGTCCACCGTAGATGTTCGGATGCCACTGGCCCGGCTTGCGGCTGTAATCCAAGTACAGCATCGAGGAGACCGCGTCCACGCGCAGCGCGTCGATATGGTACTCGTCCAGCCAGAAGCAGGCGTTGGCCACCAGGAAGTTGCGCACTTCGCGGCGTCCGAAATTGAACACGTAGGTGCCCCAATCCGGATGCTCGCCACGGTCGGGTCCGGATCCTCGTACAGAGGCGTGCCATCGAATCTGCCAAGGGCGAACGCGTCCTTCGGGAAATGCGCCGGAACCCAGTCCATGATTACGCCGATGCCGGCTCGTGCATCTTCTCGACGAGATACTTGAAGTCGTCAGGGCCGCCAAGGCGCGAATCAATCGCGTAATAGCCGGTTACCTGATAACCCCACGAGCCGGAGAAGGGATGCTCGGCCAGCGGCATGAATTCCACATGGGTGAAACCTTCCTTCTGGACGTAGGGGACCAGCTTGTCGGCCAGTTCGCGATAGTTCTTCACATCCTTGCGCCAGCTAGAGGCATGGACCTCGTAGATGCTGACCGGACCGTTGTGCGGGTCGGTCTTGGCTCGCTGGTCCATCCAGTTCTCGTCATGCCACGCATGGACGGAGTCGACGACGATGGAACCGGTGCGCGGCGGAATCTCATGCGAACGCTCCATCGGATCGGCTTCATGACCCATTCGTTGTTGGCGTTGAGGATCTCATACTTGTAATCGTTCCCGCTTCGACACCAGGAATGAATAGCTCCCAGACTCCAGAGGAGCCCAGTTCACGCATGGCGTGGGTGCGTCCGTTCCAGCCGTTGAAATCTCCCACCACACGTACCGCATGGGCATTCGGAGCCCACACGGTGAATGCGGTGCCCGCCAGCTGTTCGCCCTTGACGCCGTCATTGGAGCCAACGGATCGTCATAGCGCAGCACGCGCGCTCCCAAAGCCTCCCAAGGCGCTCATGGCGTCCCTCGCCAAACAGGTACATGTCCAAATCGCCGATGGTGGGCAGATAACGGTACGGGTCGTCGGACACCACGGTGGAACCGTCTTCATATTCGGTGCTGATGCGATAATCGGGCACGTCGAAGCCGTCATCGGTCTTGATGGCCGGAATGAGTGCCATGAAAACGCCATTGTGTTCATGCACCGCCTGGGTTCGGGCATTTTCGGTGATGATCGTCACGGATTTCGCCAACGGACGAAGCACGCGGATCGTGACGACATCCTCATGCTCGTCGGGACCGAGATGCCCGCCGAGCACCTCGTGTGGATTGTAGAACGTACCGTTGCTTACTGCATCCAGGTCGCCCTGTGCAACAGGAACGGCAACGCTATCTTCTTTGATCTTGGATTCTGTAGCCATGGGAAAAGTGTAAGCATGAAATGCTTGAAAATTGGCCCGTGTCGCGTCTTTTTTTGGTTTTTTGGCGGATTTTTAGGCAAGTCCAACCCTGATGGCACAATAATTCGGGTTTTGTGTAAGCTTTTCACGGAGGATTCATGGGTTACAAGGTCGGCGACATGGTCGTCTATCCGCGTCACGGCGCAGCGAAGGTGGAGGCCATCACCGAGCGAACGGTCAAGGGTGTGACCCGAGAATATCTGCAGCTGTCGGTGCTGTCGTCCGACGGGCTGGTCATCAATGTTCCGGTGGAGAACGCCAAGAAAGTGGGCGTCCGAGACATCGTCGGCGCAAGGAGGTCGCGAAGGTCTTCGAGATTCTGCGTACTCCGATCATCGAAAAGGAAATGAACTGGTCCCGCCGGTACAAGCTGAACGTTGAGAAGATCGCCACCGGCGATGTGAATAAAATCGCCGAAGTCGTGCGAGACCTCGCCCAGCGTGATGTCGACGAGCATGGGCTGTCCGCCGGTGAGAAGCGCATGCTCACCAAGGCTCGCAGCATCCTGACTTCCGAGATCGCGTTGTCGGAGCATCTTGATGAGAATGAGGCCCAGCGTCTGCTTGACGTGAACCTTGGTTATGAACCGCCGCGCCCTGGCGACGAGGATCATCACACCGAAGCTCCTGAAGAGGCGGCCATGGACACTTTGGCGCGCGTCGAGGCGGAGAACAAGAAGTCCAAGAAGAAGTAAGGGAATTTCCATGCGTATCGGTCAGGGATTTGACGCCCATCGATTCGCGTCCCATGATGCAGGCAAGCCGTTATGGCTTGCCTGTTTGCGTTGGGATGGTGACGGCATCGAAGGTGATTCGGACGGTGATGTCGCAGCCCATGCGTTGATTGACGCGTTGCTTTCCGCAGCCGGATTGGGTGATATAGGCATGCTTTTCGGTGTCGGTTCCGATTCCGCCGGTGCCGGCAAGCACGGCGACGAGATGCTCCGCGCGACGGTTGCGTATTTGCGTGCGCATGGCATGAGGCCGGTGAGCGCAAGCGTGGTCGTCGTGGCCAATCGTCCGAAATCGGCAAGCGTCGTGACGAGGCGCAACAGGCGTTGAGCCATGCCATCGGCTGTGAAGTGTCGCTGACGGCCACCACTACCGACGGCATGGGATTCACCGGTTCGGGCGAGGGCATCGCGGCCATCGCCAGCGCCTTGGTGGAACCGATCGGCTGATACTTCGCTACCTGCGGCGTGCCGATTCGATTATTTTGGCGACAATCCAGAACAGTGTGGAAATCGTCACGATGATGAAGCTTGGGGGAGCGGGGAACATGGCGGAAACCAACAGTCCACCCCAAATGGAGATCAAACAGATCACGCGGAGACGACCATCGCGGCGAAATGGGGACCGTGAGATGATGTTCGCAGTCGCGGCGGGCGTGACCACAAGAGCGAATATCAGCAATGTGCCCACGGCGGGCACCGCGATGGTGATCACACCGGCCATAATGGCCATGAAGCAGATGTTCATGAGATTCACCGGCACGCCTTTTGCCTGCGCCACCTGTTCATCAAGCGAGCTGAACAGCAGCGGTCGATAGATAACGGCCAAAACGGCCAGCAACAACACGTCGAAAACCGCAAATCCGACGATCTGCCCGTCCGTGATCGTCAGGATGGAGCCGAAAAGAATCGATTGCATCTGCTGCGAGGCGGAACTGGACAAGCGTGCGAAAAACAGACCCATGCCTGTGGCGAACGCCAATACGGTTCCTGTGGCGATTTCGCGTTGCGATGCCTTTTTGCCCAGTGCGCCGATCACCAAGCTCCGCCGAGAGCGAACACGCCGAGACCGGCACTGACCGGCAGACCCAACAGCACGGCTCCGGTCGCTCCTGGCAGTCCGATGTGCGCCAGCGCATGCGCGGCGAACGTGGAATGACGGGCGATGGTGAAGTAACCCATCACTCCAGCAGCCAAGGCGATGCACAGGCCGGCGAGGAAGCGTTTGTCATGAATGGCGCGGTCAGCGTGCCCATCCAATCCGGATCGAAGGAGAAAGCGGTTTCGTTCATGATCATGCCTCCTGCGAAATGCGGTTGTGTTGGTGGAATCTTGCGATTTCCTCCGGCGCGTGGGCGTCGACGTCAATGTCATCGGGCTCATCCTCGCTTGGAGTGACGAACATATCTCCTTTGGGGAGTGGTGACCACCTGCACCGTGGTGCCATATAGATGGGTGAGCAGCTTCGAATCCAGCACCTCGTTCATCTTGCATAATGCGGATGCCCGTCGAGCAGATATACGGCTCCGGTGAGAATCGGCAGAAGCATGTTCAAATCGTGCGCCACTACTTGAATGGACATGCCGAGTTCTCGGTTGAGTTTGGCGAGCACGTGCACTGTGGCGCGTTGGCTGGCCAGATCAAGATTGGCGAGCGGTTCATCCAACATGAGTAGGTTGGGGGTCCGACACCAGCGCTTGGGCGATGGCGACGCGTTGCCGCAGGCTCCTGAGAGTTCCGACAGCCGGTATCTCGCCTTGTCCTGCATGCCGACGAATTCCAGCGCATTGCGTACTTTGTCTTTTTGCAGGCGGGTGATGGGATGAATGCCGAACCTTGCCCCGGTCAGGCCAAGCAGCACCGACTGTTCGGCGGTGATGTTCGATTCGATGTCGGATGCGTAGCTCTGCGGCACATACCCTATACGGTGATTCATGGCGCCGGCCGGCTTGCCGAGCACGGTTATGCCGCCGTGGGCGATGGGAATCAAATCCGAGTTCGGCCTTCATCATGGTGGTTTTCCCGGCTCCGTTGGTGCGACGATGGCTGTCACCGAGCCTTGCGGGATACGGAAGGTGCCATGCTGCCAGATGATGTGTCCGCCGCGTGAGACCCTGCGTCGTCGAATTCGATACAGAATGATGCCTTGTCGTGCATGGCTCGCTCCCTTGATAAGTCAACGATAGTATTCTCACAAACGGTGTTGACAATCATTCTCAATAAGAAGCATGCATGGACGATGAAAAGTCTCGTGATGAATCCGCCTGGATCGTAACCGTTGCTGGAAAAAAAGAGTCCGCCGATGTCGGGGAATTACTCGACATCGGCGAATCGGGGGAGGGAGGATGACCGTGGCTTTATTTACCGGGGTCCGTCTGCCCTGTGTTGTCCGGCGTTGCGGCGTCGGAATCGGAGTCGGGATTGTCGTTCGACGGCTGCTCGCCATTCGATTCAGAGGGAGAGACGTCCGAATCTGATGATGTCGCATCATCTTTGGAGGAAACCGCCTCATTCATTTGCTTGATGAGCTGCGCGATCCATGAAATCAGGCTTTTGCTGTCGGCCGGCATCTGTTCCGTGACGTCGATGACCGGCACATCGGATTTGTGTGCGGTGCCGGTCAGAATATTTGTGGCATCATCCGCCTTCTGAACATTGTTGATCAGCATATCCACTTGATGCCCTCCAGAATCTTCTGGAAGTCCTGGAGTTCCTTGGACGAGGGTTGCGAGCCTTCCGAGATGGACTGCGTGTAGCTTTCGGGAGTCTTATCGGATAGGCCCATGTCGCTGAGCAGATAATATGCGACCGGCTCGGTGGCTGCGTAGGAGACGTTCCTATGTGTATCGGAGAACTCTTTCATGCTTCTCTCGATTACCGTCTCGCGTCTGTTCCACGCCTTGAGTTTGTTTGTGAAGTATTTCTTTTGCTTGGGCATGATGCGGCTGTAGGTGTCGGCAAGCTCCTTCGCCATGGCGTGCGTGCGTCGCTGGAGAACCAGAGATGGGGATTGTCTCCCTCAACGGCTCCGACCATTTGCGCGGCCGAAACGGAAACGGTGTCTCTTTCCAGGTTTTTTGTGGCCCAGGAGTCGTATCCCGCTCCGTTGGACACGACGACCTGTGCCTTCTGCAGGGTGTCGACAGCAGTGGTCTTCGGTTCGAACGTGTGGGCGTCCTCTGTTGTGGAGGACAGAATCGAGGTGACTTTGACGTGCACGCCGCCGATCTGCTCCGCCAAAGCCCCCCACTGGTTGACCGACGCCACCACGTTGATCGGGGTGGTCTGCTCCTTTGGTGTGTCGGGTGCCGTTGGTTGATCGGGCTCCGAAGAAGCGCCAAAGCAGGAAGCGGTGCCCAGCACCGTGCACAATGTGATTCCCGCGGCAAGGATGCGGAAAATGGACGCTGGTGAGAGCGCATGTCGATTGCCTTCCTCTTGGGTCGTCCGTCGTTTCGGTCGCGTCCATCTCATATAGCACATGCGCGACTTACGACTGAAACCAAGATAGCCTACGATACTTGCAAATGCCAATACGACAAGCGACTTAGCGAGGAAGTGGACCACATGGAACAAGGATTGATGGCAAAAAGGTGGCGGCACGGACCAAGGCGGATCTCGCCAAACGCGTGGAACTGCTGAAGGCGAGGGGAATCCACTGGTTGGGTACCATTTTGGTCGGATCAGACCCCGGCTCCGTGAAATATGTCGCCGGCAAACATGCCGATTGCGCCGAAATCGGCGTGAATTCCATCAAGCGCGAGCTGCCTGAGAATGCGACGTTCGATCAGGTCGTCGATGCAGTCCGCCAGCTCAATGCGGATCCCGCCTGTACCGGATATATCGTGCAGTTGCCCTTGCCAAGGGGAATCGACGAGAACGCCATCATCGATCTGATCGATCCCAAGAAGGACGCCGACGGGATGCATCCGTATAATCTCGGCGAACTTGTGCTGCATGCCCGAGGAGACATTGCCACGCCGTTGCCATGCACGCCTCGCGGCGTGATCGAGCTGTTGCGCGCCTACGACATCGATTTGGATGGCAAGGAGGTGTGCGTGCTGGGCCGTGGCATCACCATCGGCCGTACCATTGGTCTGTTGTTGACTCGTAAGGCGGTCAACGCCACTGTCACGCTGTGCCATACGGGAACCAAGGATGTGCGTGAACACATGCGACGGGCCGATGTGATCGTCGCAGCCATGGGAGTGGCTGGTTTCGTCAAACCGGAAGACATCAAGGAGTCGATTCTCGTCGACGTCGGAGTATCCCGCGTGTTCGACGAGGAATCCGGCCGATACAAGGTCAAGGGTGATGTCGATAAAGCCTGTTACGAGAAGGCTTTGGCATATACGCCGAATCCTGGAGGCGTAGGGCCGATGACGCGTGCCATGCTGTTGCAGAATGTCGTGGAGATGGCCGAACGTCAGTTGTGAGTTTCGCGATAGTGCTTTCGGCGTGTCGTGACATGCGACACGCCCGATTTTTGTGCATGGCTTCTTGTAGACTTCGCCTTGTGTGTATTTGCACGCACGTATAACTGAAGAACGATTTTATCCATCCACTATTTTGTAAGAAACCACATTAATGGCAGAGAACAATAACGAAGTCGCCAAGGTCGCCATCAACGACATCGGCACCGAAGAGGACTCATCAAGCAGTCGATTCCACCATCAAGAACTCGATGATGGTGATCTGGTCGAAGGTACCGTCGTCAAGGTCGATCATGACGAGGTCCTGCTCGACATCGGCTACAAGACCGAGGGTGTCATCCCCTCCCGCGAGCTTTCCATCAAGAAGGACGTTGATCCTGACGAAGTCGTCGAGGTCGGCGACACCATTGAGGCCCTTGTCGTCACCAAGGAAGACAAGGAAGGCCGTCTGATTCTGTCCAAGAAGCGTGCACAGTACGAGCGCGCTTGGGGCGACATCGAGAAGATCAAGGAAGCCGATGGCGTTGTCGAAGGCACTGTCATCGAAGCTGTCAAGGGTGGCCTCATCGTCGACATCGGTCTGCGTGGCTTCCTGCCGGCATCTCTCGTCGAGATGCGTCGTGTCCGCGATCTGTCCCCGTACATCGGCCAGAAGATCAAGGCCAAGATCCTCGAGCTCGACAAGAACCGCAACAACGTGGTCCTCTCCCGTCGCCAGTACTCGAGGAGACCCAGTCCGAAGTGCGCGAGACCTTCCTGTCCCAGCTTAAGAAGGGCCAGATCCGTGAAGGCGTCGTGTCCTCCATCGTCAACTTCGGCGCGTTCGTCGATCTGGGCGGTGTTGACGGCCTGATCCACGTTTCCGAGCTGTCTTGGAAGCACATCGATCACCCGTCCGAGGTCGTCAAGGTCGGAGACAAGGTCACCGTCGAGGTGCTTGACGTTGATCTCGATCGTGAGCGCATCTCCCTGTCCCTCAAGGCCACCCAGGAAGATCCGTGGCAGCGCTTCGCCCGCACCCACGTTCCTGGCCAGATCGTCAAGGGCAAGGTCACCAAGATCGTTCAGTTCGGTGTCTTCATCTCCGTCGAAGACGGCATCGAAGGCCTCGTGCATATCTCCGAGCTGGCCAACCGCCACGTGGAGAACCCGGAGACCGTCGTCAAGCCGGGCGAGGAAGTCTTCGTCAAGGTGATTGACGTCGATCTCGACCGTCGCCGCATCTCCCTGTCCCTCAAGCAGGCCAACGACTCCGTTGATCCGGCTTCCGAGGACTTCGATCCGGCTCTGTACGGCATGCCGGCAGAGTACGACGAGCAGGGCAACTACAAGTATCCGGAAGGCTTCGACCGGCAACCAACGAGTGGATCGCTGGTTACGAGAAGCAGCGTGAGGAGTGGGAGTCCCAGTACGCCACCGCTCACGATCTGTGGGAGCAGCACAAGGAATTCGTTGCCAAGGAACTCGAGAACGCCGAGGCTTCCGCAGCCGAAGACGGCCAGGCTCCGAAGGAAGAGAAGGTCGAAGAGGTGTCCAACTACTCCTCCGACAACACTCCAACGGCACCCTCGCCGATTCCGACCAGCTCGCCGCTCTGCGCGACCAGCTGCTCGGCAAGTGAGTTTCGACGAATCAAAATAAACTGATTCGCGTAACCGCTGATAAATGGCCCCGCACCTGATGGTGTGGGGCCATTTGCGTATGTTGCGAGTCCTCAAACATTACAATGGCGGTTGTGATGATTCGAATTGGGTTGACCGGAGGCATCGCCGCCGGCAAAAGCACCGTCGCTACGCATCTGCGTGAACTGGACGCGACGCTTGTCGATTATGATGTGCTCGCCCGAAAAGTCGTGGAACCCGGAAGCGTGGGCCTGCAACGAATCGTGGAACATTTCGGGCCGGATGCGATGAACGCGCAAGGTGGTCTTAATCGGCGATGGATGTCCGAACACGTCTTCTCCGATCCGAATGCCGAATCCGAACGTAGAATCCTTGACGATATCGAACATCCGTTGATCTACGATCTTGCATTGTCGGAGGAACGGCAGGCGGTCGAAAAGAATCCGGATGCGTGGTCGTACATGATATTCCGCTTTTGGCGGAAGTAATCGATGACATACCCATGCGTTTCGACCATATCGTAACAGTCGAAGCACCGGAACAGACGCGTGTGGAACGTATGATGCGCACCCGTGGCATGAGTGAGGCACAGGCGAAGGCGCGTATCGCGCATCAGCCACGCGTGCGGCACGAGAATCCATAGCCGATGCGGTGATTGACTCATCCCAGGATGTAGAACACATGTTCGACTGTGTTGATAGGCTGATGGAACAGTGGCGTAAGGAAGCGAGACGGAACCATGGGATTCAACATTGAACGAGTGAACAAGCGTTTGTGGTCAAATCTCCATATAAGCTTCAGGCGACCAGCCGAAGGCCATCGAGGAGCTGGCCGCGCGCATCGAGAATGGCGAGAACGACGTGGTGCTCATGGGCGCCACCGGCACCGGCAAAACCGCCACTACAGCGTGGCTGATCGAACGTCTGCAGCGACCGACGCTTATCATCGAGCCGAACAAGACGCTCGCCGCGCAGTTGTGCGCCGAATTCCGCGAACTCATGCCGGACAATGCGGTGAGCTACTTCGTTTCCTACTACGACTACTACCAGCCGGAAGCGTACATTCCCCAGACCGACACCTACATCGAGAAGGATTCCAACATCAACGACGATGTGGAGCGATTGCGCCACGCCGCCACCGCGAACCTTCTGACCCGTCGCGATTGCGTGGTCGTGGCCACCGTCTCCTGCATCTACGGTTTGGGAACGCCGGAAGAATACGCTGGCCGTATGCTGTTCCTCCAGGAAGGCCAGCAGATCGACCGTGACGATTTACTGCGCAAATTCGTGGACATGCAATACAAGCGCAACGACATCGCCTTCACGCGAGGCACATTCCGCGTGCGCGGCGACACCGTTGAGATCATCCCCGTATACGAGGAACTGGCCATCCGCATCGAATTCTTCGGCGACGAAATCGACCGCATCTCCACGCTGCATCCGCTGACCGGCGACGTGATCGCGCACGAATCGCAGGTGCACATCTTCCCGGCCTCGCATTACGTTGCCGGACCGGAACGTATGGAACGGGCGCTCAAAACCATCCAACAGGAACTTGACGAGCGTACCGCCGAATTGCATAAGCAAGGCAAGGAACTTGAAGCGCAGCGTCTCACCATGCGCACCACATACGATCTGGAAATGCTCTCGCAGGTCGGCACATGCTCCGGCGTGGAGAACTATTCGCGGCATTTCGACGGACGCGCGCCGGGCACGCCTCCGCACACGCTGCTTGACTTTTTCCCCGATGATTTCCTGCTCGTCATCGACGAATCACATGTCACCGTGCCGCAGATCGGTGCCATGTACGAAGGCGACGCGAGCCGCAAACGCACGCTGGTCGAACACGGTTTCCGCCTGCCGTCGGCAATGGACAATCGACCGCTCAAATGGCCGGAGTTCCAGGAACGAGTCGGTCAGACGGTGTACCTGTCGGCAACGCCCGGCGATTACGAA
>ENA-OQHP01000393-OQHP01000393.1-human-gut-metagenome-genome-assembly--contig:-NODE-393-length-13974-cov-1.202715_pt1 | contig 13974 bp, 23 predicted proteins | sample MGYA00242563_ERZ504717 | MGnify/ENA primary metagenome ERZ504717 (study PRJEB26092, sample SAMD00036212) | human gut metagenome | host: Homo sapiens | study: EMG produced TPA metagenomics assembly of... | reverse complement strand
CGAATCGCAAATGCGTAGCTTTATTTTGGTGGCAGGCAATTGTGACGAAGCGGTTCTTTATGTAGAGCCGGCCGAATTGCATTTGGTCAAGGGGCAGAAAGTACGTATTACCGGTGGCGTTTTTGAGGGGGTAATCGGTGAGTTTGTCCGAATCCGCCACGACCGTCGTGTGGTGGTTAATATAGAGGGTGTCATGGCTGTGGCTACTACCTTTATTCCGCCTTCTTTGGTAGAACCCATAAAAGAGTAACCTTTTTTTAAAGCATTATAATTCACAAATCATAATTCACAAATTAATGGATTCATTATTTTCCTTAGCCCATCGTCTTCTCACTTACGGGCTTGACGGGAGTCCTATCTATGTAGACGAATTTACACGTTTGAACCGTGAAGTTTACGAGCAGGCATTGGAGCTTTATGGCACTCGCGGCAAGACTGTTGAGTCCGAAGCTGAGCTTTGTCTTTGGCCTTTTTAGTAGCTTTTGCCGCTACTATTTACGATAATGGTCATAAGCAGCAATACATTCAGCGAGTATTGGACCGTAGTTGGGAAGTCCTTCCTAAACTGTCTGCATCTTTGCTCAAAGTTCAACTTCTTGTCTATTGTTATAGCGAAGTTTATGATGAAGAGCTGTCAAGGCAAGCTCATAGCATTATTGCCACTTGGGATAAGCAGAATTAACTTTGGAGCAAGTGGATATAATAGAAGAGCTAAAGAGTTTTGAAGAAAACCAATACCCTTATGAAGTGATAGAATAACTTCATTCACCAACCTAAACTATTCAACTATCTAAACTAAGACTTTTTTATTTTATGGAACCGATTGAGAAAGATGATCATTTTATTCCTGACGGAATGAATGCTTTCGAGCGCAATGTGAAACGTATAGGTGATTGTTTTCTTGCCCTTGGTGCGCTTATTGTTTTTTCTCCTTTATTTTGATTTGTTATATTGCCGTGAAAAGTGAAGATGGAGGTCCTGCTATTTTCAAGCAGGAGCGTATCGGTAGGTTCGGCCGTCCTTTTAATATCTATAAGTTTCGCAGCATGAAGCTGGACGCAGAGAAATATGGCCCTGCTCTCTACGCCGGTGCAAAAGATCCCCGCATGACGAAAGTCGGCAGGTTTCTTCGCGACCATCATCTGGACGAACTTCCCCAGCTTTGGAATGTATTCTGTGGTGATATGGCCTTTATCGGACCCCGTCCCGAACGTAAGTTCTTTATAGACCAGATTATGGAGGTGGATCCCCGTTATCGTTATTTATTCCAGATTCGTCCGGGAGTCACTTCGTATGCTACACTTTACAATGGCTATACCGATACTTTGGAGAAAATGATTCGTCGTCTGCGTTATGATTTATTCTATTTGGAGCATCGCTCCTGGGGTTTTGATACCAAGATACTTTTTATGACGTTTATGAATATTGCGTTCGGGAAAAAGTTCTGAGTTGATAAATCTATCTTGAAATATAATTTTGATGCTTAAACGTTATCTTTCCCGTTCTCCTATTTACGTATTGGCCTTGTATGCCAGTGTCCTGATTTTTTTGGTTTATACCTGTGCTTATGCTTTCCGCAAACCTTTCACCGTAGGTCTGTATTCGGGTGAAACACTGTGGGGGTTCGACATAAAGATTCTTTATGTGCTTTTCGAGATCATTGGTTATGCACTTTCCAAATTTATAGGTGTCCGTCTGCTTCCGGGAATGAATCCCATCAGCGCATTTACTACATCATCGGTATGATGAGTTTTTCCGAGCTTGCGCTTTTGGGCTTTGCTGTATTGCCACCGTATCTTAAGGTTTTCTCGATATTCCTGAGCGGTCTTCCTTTGGGCATGGTATGGGGAGTGTTGTTCAGCTATATCGAGGGACGGCGTATCAGTGAGGTGCTGAATGTAGGCTGAGTGTTGCGCTGATTGTCTCTTCGGGGTTGGTCAAGACTCTTGGCCAGTTTGTTCTTGACGATTTTTCTGTCGGCGAATATTGGATGCCTTTGTAACGGGAGCTGTCTGTTTTCCGATAATGCTGTTATGCGTTTATCTTCTGAATCAGGTACCTGCTCCTACAGCGTTGGACATAAAGCTCCGTTCCAAACGCCTTCCGATGAACCGTGAGGAACGGCGTCTTTTTCTCCGTCGTTTTTTCGGAGGTATCTGCCTTTTGGTTCTTTTTTACGGTGCACTGACGGTCTTTCGTGAACTTCGCGATTCTTTTGCTGCCGATATCTGGAGCGAACTTCGTGTCAGCGGTGCATTTGTCTTTACCCAAACAGAGATTCCCATAGCCTTTTTCGTGCTTCTGCTTATGTCTCTCATCGTTTTTATCCGTAATAACAGACTTGCTCTGAATATAATCTATGTGATTACCGTGCTTGGCGGATTGCTGATGATATTCTCCACATTACTTTATGTATTCGGATATATATCTTCTATTTTCTGGATGATTCTTTCCGGCCTAGGCTCTATATGGGATATATTCCTTTCACTTATCTTGTGGAGCGTTTGATTGCTTCATTGAAGTGGTAAGTACCACCGTCTTTTTGATATACCTTGCCGATTCTTTCGGTTATTTGGGCACTACTGTGGTATTTCTGGTGAAGAATTTCAGTAATTGGGATATATCTTGGACTTCATGGTTGTTCGCACTTCCATTATTGTGGGTGTCATATCCGTGCTGACCATCGTTCTCATTTACCGTTATTTCCGCAAACAACTCAATTCTATAGATTTAATACCTCATATAAATGATTAAGACAGCAATGATAATGGCCGCAGGCATGGGAACCCGCTTCGGCCACTACACAGACCTTGTACCCAAAGGATTTGTCCCTGTCGGCGGTAAGCCTATGATACTTCGCAGCATAGAGACCCTGCTCTCTTGCGGCATAGAGCGCATCGTAATCGGCACGGGATATAGATGTGAGGTATACGATGAACTGAAGAAAGAGTATCCCATGATAGAAACCTGTTTCAGCCCTCTTTATGCTGAAACAAACAGTATGTATACGCTGTACAATACCCGTGAGATTTTGGGAGATGATGATTTCCTGCTGCTTGAATCCGACCTGATATTTGAGCCGGCAGCAATTCGCAGCCTGCTCCTTTGTGAGGCGTCCGATGTGATGCTGATTACTCCTGTAACCAAGTTTCAGGACCAGTATTACGTGGAACACGATTCGGAGCATACTCTTACCAACTGTTCTGTCAACAAGGATGAAGTGGATGTAAAAGGAGAGCTTGTAGGCATTCATAAACTGTCTCATACTTTTATGCAAAGATGTGCAGTGACTATGAGGGCATCCTTGCCGAACAACCCAAGCTGGGATACGAATACGAACTTCTTCGTATGTCTCGTTCCGCATCTCCTGTTTATGTGTTGAATGTTCCGGGGCTGAAATGGTATGAGATAGATGACGAGAGCGACCTTGTTTATGCGGAGCGTAATGTTCTGTCTTATTGCAAATAAATATAAGATTTAATATGTATATTTAAATGAGCATTTAGTGAATTTGAATCGTATTTTCGATCAGAATTCGCGTGAAGATTATATAAGAATGGACCTTAATGAGAATCCGGGCGGGTTGTCTGAAGAGTTTTATTCAAAAAGTATTGTCAACCATTACTCCAGAGTTAATATCAAAATATCCGGACCAGCTTGTATTTACTCAAAAGTTGGGCAAATTCATAGGGGCAGAAGTTGAGCAGATATGCTTAACAAACGGTTCGGCAGAAGCTGTGCGGTATGTAATTGAAGCATATTCTCGTCCTGGCGGTAAAATAGTGTCCGTAACACCTTCGTATGCCATGTATGAGGTCTATGCAAGTATGTATGGCAGACAGCATATTCCAGTACATTATAATGAAGATTTAACATTCGATGTTGAGAATATAATTGCCCAAATAAAGCCGGATGTAGATTTGCTGATTGTACTTAATCCGAATAATCCGGTGGGAGATGTGTATACAACCGAAGAAATGGATAGAATCATAGCTGCGGCTAAAGCTAATGAGGTGACGGTTTTAATAGACGAAGCTTATCATTATTTCTATCCTTATTCTTTTATCAACTATGCATTGACTAATGATCATGTGTTTGTAACCCGTACTTTTTCCAAGTTATTTTCTTTAGCCGGATGTCGGTTAGGCTATATTGTAGGCCAGGCTGCCGATGTAGCTTACATACAAAAGCTGTGTACTCCTCATAACATAAATGCTTTCAGTATGAGATTTGCCGAATGTATTATTGAAGAGCCGGGCATGATAGATGCTTTGATAGCAAAACAACATGAAGGTAAAAAGTATCTTATTGATGAATTGCGTAAGAGGAATTATGAAGTAAATGCCAAAGAAGGAAATTTTATTTTCATTAAACCTAAATCAGATGCAGATGAATTAGTAGCTAAAATGAAAAGAGAAAAGCGAATTCTAAATAAAAATCATATAACGGAATAGGTATTTTAGGCAAGTGTCTGAGAGTATCGACAGGAGAGAAAGAAATAATGCAGAAATTCCTTTCTGCTATGGATGGCTTAGACAAATAACTTTTTGGGGGGGAGGTATGGTTAAGGTTATCACATACGGCACTTACGACTTGTTGCATCAGGGGCATATCAATCTGCTCCGGCGTGCCAAAGCGTTGGGTGATTATTTGATAGTGGGCGTAACTACCGATAATTTCGATTTGGAACGTGGCAAACTGAATGTACGCAACAATGTAATGGAGCGTATCGAGAATGTCCGCAAGGCCGGACTTGCCGATGAAATAATTATAGAGGAATATCTTGGACAGAAGATAGACGATATACAAAGATACGATGTCGATATTTTTGCAATCGGTTCGGACTGGGAAGGACATTTCGACTATTTGAAGGAATACTGTGAAGTCGTTTACTTGGAAAGGACAGAAGGAATATCAAGTACGCAACTTCGTAATGAAGATACAGTCCGTTTGGGCATTATCGGTACCGACGTATTGCCAACCGTTTCTTTCCGGAGGTGCAGTATGTGAATGGTGTCCAGGTTACTGCTGTATACAATCCGGTCAACTTGCCGGAAGCCGATGATTTTGCCGGTAAATATTCCATACCGGTTTCTGCGGCCGATGCGGAAGAGTTCCTGAATAATGTGGATGCCGTTTATGTGGCTTCCCCGCATTTGACACATTATTCCTATGTAAAATGGTTGTTGGAGAACGACAAGCATGTCTTGTGTGAAACGCCGTTGACATTAGTTTCGGAAGAAGCCCGCTTTCTCATTGAACTTGCACGTGAGCGGCATCTCACATTGATGGAGGCAAACAAAACGGCCCATTTCCGGCCTTTAACCATTTGATAAGCTTGCTGAAATCCGGTCTGATAGGGACGATTGTCGACATAGACGCCTCTTTGTCCACACTCCGGCAGGAAGGACTTCGCGAGATGGATCCCTTGCAGGCGGGAGGCAGTGTCACAGAGAATATATCCTTCGTTTATTGCCTATATTTAAATTTCTTTGGTACCGACTATAAGGATCTCATGTTCTTTTCCTCGTTTAAGGGTGGAGTCGATATTTACACCAAAGGAATTTTACAGTATCCTTCCGCGGTGGCATCTTTTAAGATAGGGTTAGGAGTGAAAACGGAAGGCAACCTGGTGATTTCCGGTACCCGCGGTTATGCTTATGTTCCCGCTCCTTGGTGGAAAACGGATTATTTCGAGCTTCGTTATGAGGATATAAATATGAATAGGAAGTATTTCTATTCATATTTGGGTGAGGGACTTCGCTATGAATTGCAGGAGTTTATATCTTGTATAAACAAGCGTATTCTTACTTCTCACAGGCTGACAACATCCGAAATGATAGCCAGTGCGGGTGTGATTGAATGTTTCCGTAATGGAGAGCATATTACATTGTTTTAAAAAGATTGTAAAACTGTTTGAAGAAATGGCAATCTAAAATAATAGCTTAATGATTAGGATAGTTTGGCTTATGATATTGATTACTGTGTATATTTAATAAAATATGATGATGAATATATCTGTTATTATTCCTGTTTATAATGTTGAAAATTTGTAGAGCGTTGTGTGCGTTCCATTATGAATCAAACTTATACAGAAGGAGTGGAATGTATAATTGTAAATGATTGTACTCCGGATGATAGTATGAAAATTGTAGAGAAACTTGTAAAGGATTATACTGGTACTATTTGTTTTAAGCTACTTAATCATAAACAAAATTATGGGCTGGCAGCAGTTCGCAATACAGGAATGAATGCTGCTACGGGTGAATATATTATTCATATTGACAGTGATGACTATTGTGAGCCTGATATGCTTGAAAAAATGTATTCAAAAGCTATAGAGGAAAATGCTGATATTGTAGTAGCTGATTGCTATATAAATTATCCGGAAAAAGAAGTTTATAGCGCGGATTATGTTCCAAAATCTAAAAAAAATATGTAGAAGCTCTTCTAACAAATGCTATGGTAGCTGTGTGGAATAAGTTAGTTCGTCACAATCTTTATAGTGATAATGATATTAATTTATACCAGGAATAGATATGGGAGAAGATGAGTTGGTTTCTCATAAGTTATTCTATTATGCAGATAAGGTGGTATATTTACCATTGGCTTTTGTACACTACGTTTGTTATAATCCTAATTCATATAGCTCTTCTGTATCTCGTAAGTCCTTATCTGATATACTATTAGTCGAAAAGAATCTATTGGATTTTTATGCTAAGGCCGGGATGTCTCGAATTTTATATAAAGAGTTATTGCTGTTGAAAATGAGAAATTGGCAGAGACTTCTTTGTTATAGTGGAGGTAGTTTGCAGAAAAAATATAATCAGCATTATTCAGAAATCTCTTTTTGGACTGTGGTAAAGTATTATCCTTCTAATATTACGAAGATATTTCTATTACTTGCTTCTCTGAACATGCTTTCAGTTGCTAATGGGCTATTATCTATTTATCGAAAGATTAATTATCCACATCGTAAATATATCACGTATAACGAATAAGGACGTTTTTATTAATTGTATTTGTCTTAACTAATTTTTATTATAATGCTTAATAACAAATCTGTATTAATAACTGGAGGAACAGGTTCTTTCGGTAAGAAGTTTGTAGAAACTATTCTTCGTGATTATCCACAAGTAAAGAAAATCATAATTTATTCGAGAGATGAACTGAAACAGTTCGAACTCAAGCAAAAGTATCCAGAAGTAAAGTATCCACAGATGCGTTATTTCATAGGTGATGTACGTGACTTGGAACGTTTAACTCGAGCTTGCGAAGGAGTAGACGTAATTATTCATGCTGCTGCCATAAAACAAGTGGATACGGCTGAATATAATCCGGAAGAATGTATTAAAACTAATGTACATGGTGCTCAAAATGTGATAAAAGCGGCTTTGGTTACCGGCGTCCACCATGTAGTGGCACTTTCTACGGATAAAGCTTGTGCACCTATCAATCTGTATGGTGCGACTAAGTTGACTTCAGATAAATTGTTTACTGCGGCTAATAATATCAGTGGTTCAAAAGATGTTCGCTTTTCGGTGGTTCGTTATGGAAATGTTATGGGTTCCCGTGGTTCTGTAATTCCGTTTTTTATAAATAAACGAGACAGTGGAGCTAAAGAGTTACCTATAACTGATATGCGTATGACTCGTTTAATATATCTCTTCAGGCAGGTGTTAATTTAGTGATGTATGCTATAGGGCATCATTTAGGCGGTGAAATATTTATTCCTAAAATACCTTCGTATCATATTAAGGATGTGGCAACGGCTATTGCGCCAAATCTGCCTCAGGTGGAAGTTGGTATTCGACCGGGTGAAAAACTGCATGAAGAAATGATAACTGTGACAGATGCGCTGGATACGATTGATTTAGGGAAGTACTATGTGATTCTTCCTTCTGTTTCCTATAAGCATACTCGTGAAGATTTATAGAACATCATCATGCAGTCCCTGTTCCGGAGGCTTTCATTATAGTTCGGACAATAATACGGAATGGGAAACAGTAGAGTCCATGCGTGAGAATATTAAAAGGTTTGTAGATTCTAATTTTGAAGTAAAATGATAGATAAATCTATCCCTTATGGGCGTCAGCATATTACGGATGAAGATATTCAAGCTGTTATTCAAACATTGAAATCTGATTATTTGACTCAAGGTCCTAAAATAAAAGAGTTTGAAATAAAATTTGCTGAATATGTTGGTGCAAAGTTTGCTGTAGCAGTGAATAATGCTACTTCCGGACTTCACCTTGCTGCTACAGCATTGAACGTACAACCGGGGGATAAAGTGATAGTAACTCCCATGACCTTTGCAGCCAGTGCTAATTGTATTCGTTATTGTGGCGGTAATGTCGTTTTTTGTGATATTGATAAGGATACATACCTGATGGATATCAATAAGTTGGAAGCAATGTTGAAAGCTGCTCCCAAAGGAACTTATAAGGGTATTGTTCCTGTTGATTTTGCAGGTTATCCTTTGGATTTGGAAGCTTTTAGAAAACTTGCCGATGAATATGGTCTTTGGATTATAGAAGATGCATGTCATGCTCCCGGCGGATATTTTATTGATAGTAAAGGAGAAAAACAATATTGTGGAAATGGCAATTTTGCGGATTGTGCGGTTTTCTCTTTCCATCCGGTCAAGCATATTGCAACTGGTGAGGGTGGCATGGTAACAACCAATGATAAAAAGTTGTATGATAAGCTCTGCTTGTATCGTACTCATGGTATAACCAAAGATGGTGATAAACTTCATGAACATCACGGAGGATGGTATTATGAAATGCAAGAGTTGGGGTATAATTATCGCCTTACCGATTTCAAGCTGCTTTAGGCATTTCTCAATTGGGCCGTGCTCAAGAGGGATTAAATCGCCGTCATCAACTCGTTGACAGGTATAATGAAGCTTTTTCAAAAATTAGAGGTGTTACTACTCCTTATGATGCAGATAATGTTTATCATGCCTATCATTTGTATATTATTCAAGTGGCAGATCGTTGTGGCTTGTATAACTATTTGCATGAAAATAACATTTATGCTCAAGTACATTATGCGCCTCTTCATCTTATGCCATACTATCAGCACTTAGGTAATAAGAAAGGAGATTTACCGATAGTTGAGGAGTATTATCAACATTGTCTCAGTCTACCGATGTATCCTACATTGACGGATGAGGAGCAGGAATATGTGATTGGCAAGGTTATAGAATTTGTATCGAAATGAAAAATATAGCTATCATCCTGCCCGTGGTGGGAGTAAGCGAATTCCACGGAAAAATATCAAGCCTTTTATGGGTAAACCTATCATTGCATATTCCATAGAGGCTGCATTACAATCTGAATTATTCGATGAAGTAATGGTTTCTACGGATGATGTGGAGATTGCAGGAGATTGCTTGTAAATTATGGTGCTAAAGTACCATTTATGCGTAGTATAGAGACTGCTGATGACCATGCTACTATGGAAAATGTCATAGAAGAAGTATTATTAAAGTATACTGTTTCTTTTGATAATTTTTGTTGTTTATTGCCAACTGCTCCTTTCTTGTTCTCCTCTTCTTTACAAGATAGTTTTAAAATTTTATATCAAGTAATTGTGAGTCGTTAGTACCTGTATTACGTTATTCGTATCCTATACAAAGGGCCTTGCATGTAGTAGATGGAAATTTAGTGATGCGCGAACAACAGTATATACACACTCGTTCTCAAGATTTAAAGCCTATGTATCATGATGCCGGTTTATTTTATTGGATGAAGTTGTTTTCGTTTTTGAAAGAAAAAGAAATCTTTAGCAGTAGTACTGCAATGTATGAACTTTCAGAATTGGAAGTACAGGATATAGATACAGAAGAAGATTGGAAATTAGCAGAATTAAAATATAACATGCTTCATGCAAAAGGGTAAAGTTTATATTATCACAGAGTGCAGCAAACAGGTAGGCATGGGACATTTATACAGATGTTTGTCTTTTTACGATCAATTCACAGCTTACGGATATGAACCCTGTTTCATAATAGACACAGATGAGGAGTGTTCTCAGATATTGGCTGGGCGAACTTATCAACTTTTTCATTGGAAAGAAAATATTAAGTTTCTGTCATTTATAAACTTTAATGAGATTATTTTTATGGATTCTATTTCTGCAACTCAAAGGGTTGTGGATTATTGCCAACAATTAACCAATTTTTTATAATTATTGATGATTATAGAAGGCGTAGTTATAATCATGCTCTAATTATAGATTGGACACCAAATGTGGAGGCTACAGGGAAACATAAACATAATATTAGTTTGAAAAATATTCTATTGTTAGGGCTTGATTATTCTATACTTCGTAAAGAATTTACTAGTAATGATACATACTCTTTTCGCGCTTTGAAAAATATTACTATTATAATGGGGGGAACTGATATTAGAGAACTCTCCCAGGATATTGCAGAAAGTATAGCAAGTGCCTATCATGTTCAAAACATTCATGTAATACTTGGACCAGGTACAAAGACATTTACCTCGCAGTTTGATAATATTCATATATATAAATCGTTGAATGCTTCAGAAATCAAAAGCTTATTTATGCTATCAGATGTAGTGGTATCTGCGGGCGGCCAAACAATATTTGAATTGGCTGCAATTGGAGTACCCACTATCCTATTCAAGTAGTGGATAACCAAAAAGAAGATTTACGGGGATTAAAAGATTTAGGCTTTTTTGATACAATATATTATTGGGATTCTACAAACTTATGCACTGAAATAAATCAGAAAATATCTTCTTTGATTGATATAAATAAAAGAAAAAAATATCTGTCTTCTTTTAATATATCTGGAATAGGGAGAGGTGTTGATAAAATAATGACTGCTATAAACCGATTACTCATGAGGGTTTTTGAAAATAGGGCATCAACTGTATTGTGTAATTTTTTGAAGAGTAATCATTTTGACAAGCCTTTTTTGTTACCTGCTAACGTGTGTCCGGTAGTGCCTTTATCTTTTATGAAAGCTGAAGTTAAATTTGACTTTATAGACATTGATGAGACACATGCGATGAATACAAGAGAATGTATAGAAAAAATAAAGGATAGTAGCTATAGTGGTATTCTATTTGTTAATGCATATGGCAGAGCTTTTAATAATGAACAGTTCTATGCTGAGTTGAAATCTGTAGATAGTACTTTTGTATTATTGATGATCGATGTTTATGTATTCCTGATTTAAGAGAAGATTCAGTGCCTTATGTTGATTTAGAATTATATAGTACAGGATATGCTAAATATGCAGAATTATCTTATGGTGGCTGGGGAATAATAAATGAGAGATTTCGTTATACTCATTATGATTGGAAGTATAATAAAGAATTTCAGAACGAACAAGATATTTATTTGAAAAAGTGTTTACTATCAGATAAACAATATAGTTGGAAAGATGTGCCTTGGTTGATTCCTGTCCATTACAAGAAGAAATTTCTACTTATTCCTCTAAAGTTAATAATTTAATTCAAGAAACAATAAAACATAAAGAAATCATCAATAATATTTATTGTGAGTATTTGCCCAAAGAACTGCAATGGGATTTGGACTATGCAAATTGGCGTTTCATGATTGAAGTGGATAACCGTGATTATGTAGTTAATAAAATATTTGATGAGAAATTATTTGCAGGGAAAAATTTTCCATCGGTATCTATGCTTTTTAAAGGTATACATATGAGAGGAGCTGAACAGGAATCGAATAGAATAATCAACTTGTTCAATGATTTTCGTGTTGATGAAGATTTTGCATATCGTATATGTTCCATAATTAATTCGGCAATAAGATAAGTATGAAAAGAAACTTCTGATTTTGGGGGCTGGTGAAATGCAACTCCCAATAATAGAGAAAGCTAAATCGTTAGATGTCTATACGATTGTTGCAGATATGAACCTTCTGCTATTGGTATGCAGTATGCAGATAGGACATTAGTTGTAAGTACAATGGATTTGGATATGCTGAAGCAATATGCTTTGGAACTTGATATTGATGGTATTCTTACAACTTCTGATGCTCCTGTTAATATAGTAGCTTCTATATCTGAAGAACTTGGATTGTCTGCAATGTCTGTGAATGTAGCTTCTATTTGTACGAATAAATATCTTCAGAGAACATTGTTTCAAGAGAATCAGATTCCGACACCTTTTTTTTGTTTATGTGATGAAAAAACAAATTTAGGCTCTTTTTGTGAGTTCCCTTATATTGTAAAACCTGTAGATTCATCAGCAAGCAGAGGAGTTCAGTTAGTGGATAATGAGGAAGCATTGCAACGAGCTTTTGATAATGCTATGTCATATTCTCGCCATCATCAAGTTTTAATAGAGAGCTTTATAACAGGACGTGAATTCAGTGTAGAAACTTTACCCAGAACAACGAAACAAGTATCGTTAGCGATAACAGAAAAAATGGTAATAGGTGAGAAACAAGGATATTTTGTCGAAGATACTCATATAGAACCTGCACGGATAAGCGAACGGGAATATAAACTTATTTCTAATACGGTTTTAAATGCTATCAAGCTAATCGGATTGAACAATTGCCCTTCTCATACAGAAATTAAATTGAATGATACTGGTGCTTATATAATAGAAATAGCATGCCGTTTGGGTGGAGATTATATCACGTCTGACTTAGTACCTCTTTCTACAGGTGTAGATATGTTGGAAAATTTAATAAATTGTTCATTAGGTATCCCTATTGATATTGTTCATAAATACAAAAAATGTTCAGCTATACAGTTTCTTAACACACTAAATTATGAACGTTGTGTCAATTTTATAAAGTCATCGCATACTTTGCCTATTGTTAGATATGATATAAAACCGTATTCAGATAAAGTAATTACGAGTTCATTGGAACGTTTGGGATATATCATTCTTCAAACGGATGCAATGGATAAAATGGAAGAAATATTGAGAATGATAAAATAAAAAATATGAAAGATAGATGTATGCTTGTTGCAGAGATGTCTGCAAATCATAATGGCCAGAAAAAGATTGCTATAGAAACAATAAAGGCTGCTAAAGCAGGTGCAGATGCTATAAAGTTACAGACATATACTGCTGATACAATAACTTTGAATTGTCATGCAGAAGATTTTAAGATAAAGCAGGGGACCATATGGGACGGAAAATTTCTATATGATTTATACAAAGAAGCATATACACCTGGGAATGGCATGAAGAACTATTTCATGTAGCTAAAGAAGAAGGATTGATATGTTTTTCATCGCCTTTTGATAAAACTGCCGTTGATTTTCTTGAGTCGCTGGATAATCCGATTTATAAGATAGCTTCATTTGAGATTACTGACACGCCTTTGATAGAATATATTGCGAGTAAAATGAAGCCGGTTGTTATATCTACCGGTATAGCAACAATGGATGATATAAAATTGGCAGTTGATGCTTGTCGTTCAGTTGGTAATGATGATATAACCTTACTGAAGTGCACATCTTCTTATCCCGCACCTGTTGAGGAAGCTAATTTATGTATGATTAAAGATTTATCAGAGCTTTTCATGTAAATCAGGTTTATCAGATCATACAATTGGTAGTATTTCTCCTATTGTAGCTGTTACGATGGGAGCTACAATGATTGAGAAGCATTTTATTGTCAATCGTGAAATAGGGGGACCTGATGCTTCTTTTTCAATGGACGAACAGGAGTTTACTCAAATGGTTAAAGATGTGCGAATAGCAGAGGCGTCAATAGGTATGGTTTCTTATGAGTTGACAGATAAAATGAAGTCTGGTAGAGAGTTTTGTCGTTCTTTATATGTAGCAGAAAATATAAAAAAAAGGAGAACTTATTACTGAACGAAATGTACGTTCTGTAAGACCAGGCTTTGGATTACACCCAAATATTTGAAGGAATTATTAGGTAAACAAGTAAATCAAGATATAAAGAAAGGAAGCCGTTTTTGAAAGTTACATTAGTTAAAAATATG
>ENA-OQHP01000392-OQHP01000392.1-human-gut-metagenome-genome-assembly--contig:-NODE-392-length-14009-cov-2.145368_pt1 | contig 14009 bp, 13 predicted proteins | sample MGYA00242563_ERZ504717 | MGnify/ENA primary metagenome ERZ504717 (study PRJEB26092, sample SAMD00036212) | human gut metagenome | host: Homo sapiens | study: EMG produced TPA metagenomics assembly of... | reverse complement strand
GGTAGATTCGCTGACGGATGTTCCATAAGGCAGTAGATTATTATTTTCTCCGATGAGAGGAGTTCTGTATGTGACAAAAATGAAGAGAAACCTGAAATACTCTGTTCTGGAGGAGTGCATGTACCAGACTACAGAAGGATTTATGGAAGTACGGATACAACATGTTACGTTCTCAAAGTACTGAAGGGTGGCGAAACCCTGACTCACCATGCCCGTATCATTACATATGCCGATACCCGAAGTACAAACTGTTTTCATTGCTCACGAACGACATGGAATCAGATCCGAACGAGATTATAGAAATTTACCGTAAACGCTGGGAGATAGAACTGTTGTTCAAGCAGATAAAGCAGAACTTCCCCTTGAAATACTTCTATGGAGAAAGTGCAAATGCCATCAAGAAACAGATTTGGGTGACCCTTATAGCTAATCTGCTGCTTATGATAATGAAAAGGAAACTCATACGTTCATGGAGTTTCTCCGGACTTGCAACCATGATACGGATTACGCTTATGTATTATGTGGACTTCTACAGTCTGTTTAATCACCCGGGAAAGACTGGGAAACGCTCTTAAGCGTAGATCGGAAAAGAAGATTATCAGCTGTCTATCTTTTGAAGGGGCTTAGAATGACAAAACAAGACTCGACCATTGAATATAACAATGGTCGAGCGGGATTTTTATATGTAATCGATTTTATCGGACAGCAATAGAAAAAAATAGAATCCATTCTGAAAGAGTAACCTTTTAAATGGATTCTAAATGTCTGATTTTATTCCTATTATTCTATCTCTTCTAATTTTAATCCTAATTGTTGACTGATTCCTTCACTATTTTATAAATCTGAGCTGATTCGTCAAGTGGTTTAGCAAGAGTGGAACTAGCCTTAAAAGAAACTTCAATCTCTAGATTGTTTTGATTTAGTGGCACAATGAAACTAGAGAATAATTGAGTCCATTGGTCTACTGGAATCTTACCGGAAATTTTGATAGATTTAAAATGACGTACTGGTTGTGATGAAACATCATCCGGTTTATGCGGAGAATTATCTGGTGGTGTATGGGAATTGTTTTCTGATTTTGTCTTGTTATCTTCAGATTCCGTTTCTACCTTATCTTGAGGCATGACGTTCTTATCTATCAGCCAATATTGACGCTCAGTGACATCAAGGCCAAAGATGTTTTCACGATGATAGATACGTGAATAATTTCCTTCTTCTCCGAAAGCCACATTGAATTCACCGTTGTAGCAATATTTTTGGATGGTGCTGGTTACAGCATCTGCTCCTGTAATCATAGGTTTGTCATCATATTGCAGAAAGGCTTCATACAGTGTCGTTACATTAATAGGATTTTCGAGAGTAGGATACAAGCGGTTTGCTTTCAATGTTCCAATGCCAATCGAGCGTATCAACCATTCTTCTTCAATGATAGCTTCCATTAATTTTGTCCGTAATTTGCGTCTGCATATCGCGGGCAAAGTCATGTAATTCCAAGGCTTCTAAACCATCGGTTGCAGAGTAACGCATAGCTATGTTATACACAGAAATCAACTGGGTATTAGCTTGTTCGTTTGCATCATTCTTCTTGTCAATAATATCCTTTTTTTGGTCTGTGTCCAATTGTCCGCTATATTCATGTTGTACTCTTTCACATGCTAAGTACTCTGTCAGTTTAGATTGTAATAACCCAAGCTGGCTTTCAGAGCAAGTCAGATAGAATATTGTATTCCGGAAACGCGCTGTGTGCTTCCTTTTTAGTAGCAATCTGTTCTACATAATTTTCAACTTTCTTGTTAATTGAGTTGATTTGGGTAGCATAGTCCGGACTTAATATGACTAAGGTCAATGTTTTCTGCTCGGGAACATCACCTGATGGGTTGATTAATATGCGCAGTTGTCCGTTGCTGTTTATTTGATTATTTAGACGTTTTAGTATTTCAGCTTTGACATCGGCTGCTGATATTTCTGATTTGGCACTATTAATTAGAATATTAATGTTAGGCTTTGCTTGAAACCAATAAGTTTTGGCTCCAACATTGGTTGAATAAAGGTAATATGCAACCTGCTCCAATTTGTTCAGGGCATTGTTGATTTCGCTATGCTGGAATGCAGATGGGCGAAGCATACAAAGTTTTAATTGTTCTATGTTTAATCCTTTGTTCTGCGATCCACCTATACTACTCATTAACAGTGTAGTGGCTATTCCTTGTGCCAAACTGTATTTACAGCTATTGCTTTGTGGGTCTTCGTTATCTATTTTATAAGCATTGCTTGAGGTGCCTATAATATCGGCATGCATCACCGTTTCCCATTGGCTGCCCATTAGGCTGGTGATAGTTCCTGTTAAAGTTGGTAAATTGGCAAGGTTGACATCTGAAGTGTGTATCAGAGCTTGTGACCCGCTTAAGAACCGCGGCGACTCCATAAATCCTTGACAATGGAGGCTAACAAACGTAATACGCCTCGTGTGCGTTGAAAATGAGGGTCATTTCCCCATTTTAATCGGAACATATCTATTAGTTCGGGGTGGAATGGGTAAGCTTTACGCATTTTATTGATATACTCTATGCGGTCTGCTTCAGCTGGTAAGTCGGAACGTCGGTTGTGGTAGGTATTTTTGTACCGTGTCAGAACTTGTTCTATTGTATCTGGATTGCCGACATTTTCAAATAACCTACGGCGAACCACTTCGAATATTTCTTCATCATCTACTGGTTTGATACCAGTACCCACACGTACAATACGGTTCTCCAAAGAAGAGAGTATCTGTTGGCCAATTTCTGATGAAGCTACTTCTGTTGCACTGGCAGGAAGAGTGGCTATCAATACACATTGAGGCACTGCAGCGACTGATTCGGTCAGTGTTTGCAGAAAACTTACTGTTTGTGTATAAAGGGTGCCTTTACCTACCATTATTCCATTGGCTTTATTACAGTAATCAGCCAACTCATCAATCAGGATTAGAGAAGGTGTGTTTTGAGCCAGAATAGGCTTGAATATAGAAGAAGAAGGTGCTGTCCGACTTTCATCGTTGGCACGTACCTTATTGTAGCCTTCTGCTCCTCCTAATTGATAGGCTAATTCGCCCCATAGGGTATGAATGGTTATACCTTCTTCGGTAGTACGTCCTTGTGCGACATCGGTTGTGTTGTTGGTAAAGACGGCAACCTTTGCGTCATTGTATTCAGGGCGTATGTTTTCATTTAACAGATGGGCTGTATAAGCAGAATTTAATAATGAACGTCCAGCTTTGGTTATATGATATAATGAGATCAAGGTGTGGGTTTTACCACCACCAAATCCTGTTTGCAATGAGATGACTCGGTTCTCACTTTCTTCACCATTCAATGCACGAACCACCCGGTTGGCAATGTCCCGAAGTCCGGCAGTGATATAGGTTTTCTCGAAGAACATCGTCGGATTGTTATAAACTTCCTGTCCGATACCCAAGGCTACTTCTCCCAGATTGGCCGCAAAAACTGATTCATCTAGTACGCCGTTGCGAATGTCGTAATGAGGATATACGTTAGTGAACCATGCAGGAATAGGAGCATCTTCTCGCATGGTTACGACGGTTGTTTGCATTGGAGGAGCCATTGCTTGAACGGGCTGTGCCATTGGTTGTTCTTGATCCTTAATTTTGTCTATTTCACTGACTAGTTCATCCATTTTCATCAGTTTGGCTGCCTGTTTAATATAGAGATAAGCACCGTCTATTTCTTCGTTATCCAAAACTTGATAATGGTTACACTTGTTGCGGATATCTTTCAGTTCTTGCAGATAACTGATGAACTTATTTGCCTTATCCGGCGTTCCGAATTCTATACCCAGTTCTTGCTTAAAACCGAGTGCAAAATCCGTTAAGTTATTGTAATCAATCAGGCTGATGCATGATTGATTTTCACCTTGTGCTTTCAGAGCCTGATTCCAGGTGGCCCGTTTGGGAACTTTCAATCTGGAAAAATATAATCCTTCCCATGGCTCATTCGGAAAATGTTGTTGCAGGAAACCTATTACAAATGGACGCATGGCATCTAGAAAGATGCCGAGGGCTTTATGTATCTTATCGTTCATATCTATAATTCTATTGGTATTGACAGGTTAATTAAATAATGTGCCTTGGGTGTAGGTCATGATTTCTCCGCAATGCTGTATCAGGTCGGCCGAATTAGAAATTAGCTCCTGTACTTGTGTTAAGTCATCTCCTTCCGGCAACAGTTCTTTCAAGGATGCCAACACACGCCAGAAAGGATTGTTGGCTTCTTTTCCTACTATATGTATGTGATGAAGGATTTTTCCACGGTCGCATCCCGCCAATTGGCCATGGCCCGGTGTACTTGGTCTATCAGCGGGTCACTGGCACTCATACCTAATTTTTCATTTACCGTTCGTTCGGCGTAAGTAGCCAGATGTTGTTTGTTACCGGTACGGATAAGTAGATTGTGAGCGAAAATGTCACTGATGTTGACGCTCATTCCCACGCGGCAAATTTGGCTGCATCGTCAAAGTCGGTATCTCCCATGCCGTTCATCTGCAACCAGCCGATATAGAAACGGGTATATTCATCTCCGTCAAAACCGCTTAGTAAGGCGTTAAATGCCGCAGTCCGGGCTAACTCTAAAAGCTCACCTACGGTTACTTCGCTACCATCTGCTTTTTCCACTGTTTCGTATTTCCCAAATTCACTGACAGCTTGTCCAAAGCAGGCTGTCAAGAGGTCTGCTCCCCGAAACCCCAATTCGTAGAGGCATTGACTTCTTCTGTGACTTTGGTTTCAATGGCTCGTTTCACTCGTTTGAAACTTTCGAATCCGTTACGCTCAGAGGGGCGACATGAAACGGTTACAGACGATTCGAGGGCAGCCCCAGCCAATCCTAAACTTCTATTGGCCATTTCTGTATCCATTGGCCAGCTGCCGGTAATGTTCATTCTTGCTCCCAAGATTGAATTACAGAGTGTAGTCCAAGCTCGGTACTTTGATGGGCAAACATAATGCTGACAATATCAGAAGTTTGGTATTCGATGGCATCAAAAATGGTCGTCAGTTTGTTTTCGAAATGTTTTTTGGCTTCTGCCTCACTGTTGTGATGATGGTGTTTCAATGCCGTACACTCTTTCTGCTTTGGGGTTTGGGGAGTAGCAAAATTGATGGGGTAGATGTCTCCCAATGTGCGCTTCATCCATACATAAAAGAAGTCTGAGATATCCGCATAGGCTATGGCGTCATAATAGGGTGGGTCTGTTACGACAGCAGTCAGTGTTTTGGCAGCGAACTGTCCTTTTTCTCCACTGGAAGCATTTGCAAACAGTGCAGCAAAAGGAGAATTGCTTTCCGACTCGATGTAACGGGTTATCCACTCCAGTTGGTTGAGGGCACTACCCGAACTGTTGCAGAAAGGGTTGGATTCCGGGTAATCGAAAACCATGGCAATAGCTTGGCGGCTGAAAGGGTGTTCTAGTTTTTCTCCGCTTATATGCCATCTGCCTAATGAGGTATTTGCCACGGCTATACGGTCAAACCAGATAGATAAATAGGTAAATAATATATTCGTATAATTAGATTGGTTTAACGTTGCTTTTAAGTTTAATAATTGTTTATTTATCGTTAAAAGCATATTTAGTTGACGATTAGAAAACATCTGGTACCATTGATTAATATTCCAGCCACGGCTACTGATTAAGTCAGTTTGTTTAGTCATATTTTCAGTAGGTATACTTTGATTGAGTAGCGTTATATGTGGTTGCTCTAGTTGTATTGATGGAATGGTATATTGTTTTCCATTTGAACCTTCACTGATTATTGCGATAAAACGCTCTTTTAATCCAATTTTATTGGCTTGCTCTTTAACTTGTTTAGAAGTTGTGATACTACCACAACATGGGCATATGAGATTTCCTGTTTTATTCCATCCGGGCAATACCTTCTCGTCATAACTTCCTTCTTTTATTTCGAACTGAATATCAGTACCATGGATGATAGGATTCAGGTATACCTTTTTCGATTTGGTGTTTGCCAAATAAAACTGCTTTAGCAGAGGTACTTCTGCTTTGCAAGAAGGATTAGAACACGTAGCTGTCCGTGCCCAATAATAAGCTATGGCTTATTCCCTTTTTCGTCCGCAGGATAAAGATGCCCCACTTCGGCTCAGTCATGGCTAGTAACTTTTTGGCATAATATTCTACATCAAAAGACAATCTATTGGGTATTTCTACATTGCCCGTAGGCATGCCTCCAAATTTTCGGTATACAACTTTATTCCTTCTTTGCCATATAAAGCCATAAATTCCTCGTGAGTGTAGGTGATAGGTTTACCGTATTTTTGAGGAAACTCTACCGAACCTTTTCAATGATATGCGCTACAGGTTGATGTCGTTACCGAAAGAACGACACCCCAAACGGGCTGCTTCCAAGGGTATGGCGCCACCACCGGCAAAAGGATCGAATACGCTGGGCATCCGGTTCTGGAATTTCTCGATAGCCTTTTGTAAGGCGGCTTCTTTGGCTGTTACTTCTGGAGAAGCGAGATGTCGGTTCGGTGTATGATACAATGCAGTTTCAGCATTCGTGATAGCTTTAGAAGCTTCATCAAATTCTACAGTCAAGTCTGTGTATGTGGCTTCAGGACGTAGTTCGGAATTGTGGGCTACCCATATCAGCAAACGAGCCAGACGAAGCACTGTAGGGTCATTTTTACTTCCCATTTTATCAGGCATCCTTCTTGCACTTGGTCCTTGGAAGGAGTTGTTTTTCCGGCCAGCATATTTTTCTGGCAGGCAGGTGAAAATTTCCCGATAAACATCAACAGTCGGTTGCGAAGGTTGTCAGGCATCGGGCCATAGATAGATGTATAGGGAATATCTGGATAAGGGGCATAAAGCGGATTATTGGCCAGCAGGTCTTGCACGGCATCACAGAATGCTTGCGGACACTCAGGATCCAGCGGATCGGGTACCAGACTTGCAAATATTACCGCCCGGCATACAGGCAATGGCCGACGGGCCCACCACAGATGCAAGGTGGAAATATGTCCATGACGGATGGATTGTCGCGTACACTTCTGCCGAGATTTCCTTAATCGGCATTGCTATTTCTATGAGCTTCTTTGCTTTTGTCATAATTAATCTTCTATATCCGGAAGTTTACCAATCATTGTTTCAAGTTCTTTTTTGTAGGCTTCATCAAAAGATTTGTTCTTCAGAAGGTTGTCAATGTCTGTTTTGTCAATGTCCTTTAAGTTGTTATAAAATGCGATGAAGCTGGTAATCATTGCGTCAAAGTACGTTCTTACGATTTCGGTTACCTTATTCGGGAAATTCATTCCTCTCAGTTTTTGCTCATTGTCTGATTGGAAGACTTCTGTCATATTTTTTTGTAAAGTATCGAAATCCGTTTTCCGAGAAGCATACATATATCCGGCTAAGTAATAGGTACTTTTTTTGAAGATAGGGAGTTTCCCCAGATACTTTGCATTATCTTGTTGGATTTGCTCTCTTATGGCATCGAGTATACCATTGGCAATGATAAATTTAAAACATAATTCATCCAGTTGTTTTTCATTCCCTTCTTCCAGCAAGTTGCCATTGAATATCTTATCATATTCGGTCTTTTGGAATACACGTGATTTGCCTAAACCGGAGCGTAATGAACGTGCCATGAAAAGGTAAACTGCTCTGTAAGCTAATGCTACATTGACCATGCTTATAATCATTTGATTACCCTGTATATTCTTGCCTTCTCCTTTTCGGTCATAAATGATGTTGAACTTTCTGAGGACCTCAGCAATGCGTATTTGTATAGGGTCATTAGCCATCAACGAATAACTTTTTACAGAATTCTGATTATTTGTTGCTTTGATGATATTCATTTTGAAGTCGGTCTGTGACGGATTAATTTCATAAATTCGCACCATTACATTGGCCGGTCTGAAATTATCCCGCGTGTTTTCACCGTATTTTGCACTATATAACGCATTGACTGTCTGGCATCCATTGATAATCTGCATGTTCTCCAAGGTAAAAGTTTGCACATGTTTTGCTGCATTTGTGTTGCCAATGGCCAAGGAATCACAATGATACTAATCCCGTTGTTCATATAAGGAAACCAAAGACTTTCACTGCTGGTAATGGTTGCAATGATATCCTTGTTGACATTTCCGCGGTCACCCAGGTATAATCTGATGTTTTCTGCATACAGTTGGTTGTGGTGATATTTATTCTGCAGCCGGATGAATTCATTGACATTGCACATCCCCACAATCACTTTCTTAGGTAATCCAAGACTTTCGCGTTTGGAGTTATCTTCAAGTCGGTAAGAATACATTCCTTCATTAACTAATTCTAGGGATTCACTTCCTACTTGGATTTTTCCTTCTCTGACCAGTTCCAAAATTTCTTTCACTCCATATACCTGAATGGAAAATCCTAATAATTGCCGGTCTGCGTTGAAGCGGGCTAAGACATTATTTATTTCTTTTTCATTATTGCGATAGATACCTGTAGCATTGTTGATATAATGGCAATATACGATGATGCGACGATCTCTTCTTCCTTTCAGAAACTCATCACATTTGGTTTTTATTTCAGCTACTACTTCATTGTCCGAAGGTTTTTCCAGAAACTCCGGGTGTACAAAATTATTGTTCACAAAAGTCGCAAAATTGAGTAACTCCACGGGAGACGCGCTTTTGGAATCGTTTGCGTATAGCTTGTATTGGAAAATATGAAGCTGTTTTACTTTTGAACTTTCGGTTTCAATAAGAGCATACGCATCAATTTGCAATTCAGAACGTCCTGAAATACTTTTGTCGGTGATGACGAAATTTTCAAAGAAACCATCTTCTGAATAATCCATGACTAATGATGCAGACATGGCCATGTAAAGAATCTCATTCGTTGCATTCTTCACTTCGGTGGAACTTTTTCCAGCCTCAATCTCAAAATGCTCATTAGTTCTTTTAAAGAAATCAAGTTCTTGTTGTAAGTCTTCACTGATATACATGATAGTCTTTTTTTATTGTTCATATTTCTGTTGCCATTCTTTTAAAGGCAAGTAATATTGTACTCCTTTTGATACCTTTTCAAAGGTAAGACGAATGGCGGGGTTCTGTATTCTGTAAAGTTCAGGCGCGGTTTTGCAGTTTATAACTATATAGAGCCATGCTTTGTCACCTAATTGTGCCAAGCGGTTCCATTCGTTTTCCGACAGCATGACTCCATCGGTACCGGCACGTCCTTTCACTTCAATATACCGTTTCAGCTCGAATTTATCTATACTTTTTATATCATAGCCTAAATTTTGGTGGGAAACATCCTCCGGATTTCTGTCTTGGCCTGTTTCATAATTCATTGCAACTTGCATTGCGATTTCTTCCACTTCCTCATCACGTGTCATGTGGAAATGTTGTTTGTATTCCATTTGTGTCAGTGGAACGACATAAGCACAGCCTATGATTTCAGGTTCTTTAGGTGATATCTCCATCATTTGTTCCATGTCGGCAATCCGTTCTTCACGTCTTTGCATCAGTTCAGCTTTACGTACCATCTTGTACGATAATTTTTCTTGTAGTTTTACATCGCCCATGAAGACCTTCATCTGCATATCATTGATGGCGATATCCAAGTCCATAATGATCTGGCTGAAAGCTGTTTGCAAATATTCTTTCCGCTTGGCTACATCTTCTTCTACTTTTACTTTGGTTTCCTCGAATAATGGAAGGGTAATATGTTCGAAAGCCCAACCCATTACTTCCTGACTTTGAATGGTAGCAGGTGGAAGTATTTCCTTGGCAAATTGCGATGGAGCATGAAGGTCTAGGAATTTGGCAGGAGAAGTATTGTGATAAGTTCCATCAGCTGTCTGAAAAATGAAACTCAACTGCTCGTTGGCAATGCTATCATCTCCTTTATTAGGACGATTATCGGTAATTTGGTTCTTTACGAAAAATGCAAAGTACTCTTCCGTATCTTCCGGTGAAACCAATATCGTCCCTTTCAGCATTTCTTCTTTGAAGTCTTTACGCACGCAATCTGTCAGAGCGTCGAACAATGCATTACCAGGATTTATGTAATGTACTTTTCCTAAAATAGCGGCTGTATTCTGGTAATCAAGAAATATTTGTTTGTCGAAACAAAATAAGAGTTGATTCAGATTATCGGCAAGTATATTATAGTTTTCTTTTAACTGCTTGCTAAGAATCTCAGGGATGGTTGTAATTTTATAAATTCCTTTCTGTACATTTTCGTAACGTCCTCCTAAATATTTGAATGTCCGTTCAAAGAATAATTGAATGTAGATAGGTTGCAGACGCTTTTCATCAGAGTCTTCTTTTAAAAGTCTGGCATTCTTATAATCTACCGGACTATGGGCAATAGCTTTTTGTTGTGCTTCAATCTGACATTTGAACTCTTTCTCAATCTCTTGGTTGTTTTGAGCCAGGAAGCGATCTAAGTCTGATTCTTTTCCGTCAAACACAGAGGCAATGATTGCTTCCAGACTGACATCTTTCAGCACATCTTGAATGACATCGTAAACACGGTCATCCCCCATGCTTTCCCGAATGATATCCAGTTTATTGAGTAGTTTGGCTAATACTTGTCCTTCGCGGGTATTGTCCGCTACCAAGTTGAAGACAAGCACGTCTTCTTTTTGACCGTAACGATGAATACGTCCCATTCGTTGCTCTAACCTGTTCGGATTCCAGGGGATATCCCAGTTGATGAGTAGTCTGCAGAACTGCAGATTAATACCTTCACCTGCAGCATCGGTCGCAATCAAAATTTGAGTTTCTGGAGACATAAATTCCCATTGGGCAGCCCGGCGTTCGTCCACCGACAGGCCACCGTGAATGACAGACACTTTATATCCATTATTGGTTAGCCGTTCTTGTAGATAGGTAAGAGTATCTTTATGTTCAGTAAAAATCACCAGTTTCTGTCCATTAATCACTCCTTGGCTTTTAAGTAATTCTTTGAGTTGAATGTACTTCTTTTCTTCTTGATTCTGATTATAAAGGTGGTTGGCAATGTCGTATAGGCGTTTAACTTCTTGTGCTTCATTAGCTATTTCTGCCAGACTTTGGAGGTTGTGAATAACTTAAATTTTTTGGATCGGAAAGGATGTTATCGAGTGCATCTTTTTCGTCATCTTCCAAATCATCATATTGGTCTATATTGTCTACATCAATCAGTTCTAGTTTCTGACGCTGTTTCCATATGTTAGGATTCTTATTTACTTCATCAACAATACCTTGTAAGGCATTCCAACGTTTGTACAGCGTGTTTTTAATGGCATAAATGGAGCTGACCAAACGGCGTTGCATGACGGCTAATGCTAAACTGACATGAATATTTTTTTCTTCAGTAGCTTCTTCTTTTCGTCTAGTCAGATAGTTAGTCACTTGGTCGTAAAGGTATTTCTCTTCAGGTGTAAGTTGGTAGGAAATGGTCTTTGTAAAACGGTTTTTGTATAATGGATGGCCATCCCAATCTTTCATGTCTTCTTTTAAACGTCGGATGAAGAATTTATTCAACCCTTCTTTACTTAATTCTTTGACTCTGTCGGAAGCTACATCATCTGTAGCAAAAATATCTTCATCCAATAATTGCAGTAACTTTTTAAACGTATCTGTTCTTCCACGATGAGGAGTCGCTGTTAATAAAAGTAAGTGTTCGCATTGTTGCGATAAGACATAAGCTGCCTCATAACGTTTGGATTTGTATGTTTTTTGTCCGTATTCGTATGCTGATAATTTATGGGCCTCATCAAAAATGACCATATCCCAACTTGTATTGCTGACCACAGACAAGATATCTTCCCGACTTATAAAGTCAATCGATGTGACGACTTTATTGGCTGTACGGAAAATGTTAGGATCTGCTGTAAACAGACTGCGGTTGACTAAAGTGAAAGGTATATTGAATTTGACTCCCATTTCATCTTCTTGCCATTGTTTTGTCAAACCACCTGGGGTTACAATCAGAATGCGTTCAATGATACCACGCATAATCAGCTCTTTCAGTAAAAGCCCTGTCATGATGGTTTTCCCGGCACCTGTATCATCAGCCAAAAGAAAACGAATTTTGGGCTGAGGTAATAAGTATTTGTAAACCGCTTCAACTTGATGAGGAAGAGGGTCGACCACACTGCAGTTAATGGCAAATAATGGGTCAAACTGATAAGCTGAATGGATGCGTTCTGCTTCTGCAAACATGACAAACTTCTCTGGAGCTCCTTTAAAATTAAATTCGCCTTCTGCTGTCAATACTTCCAAAGACTCAAATTGAGCTTTACTAATTACTTTGGTACTAGTTTTGTGAGTATTTACTCCTGTGTATTTAATGGAATACATATTCCCGAGAGGCTGTAACTTGATGATGGTGACAGGTTCCGTTGGGATTAAGTTCTTGATTATCTGATTGACTTCTATCATTGATTACTTCTTTATTTCTTGATTATTGACTAATAAATTTTTCGTTTCAACATCCAATAAAGAAGCAATTTCATATAGCCATTCTATCCTTGGTTGTCGACGGTTGCATACATACGCATTAGTTTGGCTAAAACTTTCATCTATTTTCTCATCTTGCCAGATTTGCGTGATTCCCTTTTCTTCAAGTATTTGTTTGATACGATTCATAATAAAGAGGGATATTTATGTATAATTGCAAATATATGAAATATTATGTGATATAAAAAATGGAATTGCGCATCTTTATCATTGCAGTTTTAACTTGATAATTTAGGGAAGGTTTGCTATGTATAGCCACACAAAAAACGTAGGAGGCCTCCGCATTTGCGGAAACCTCCTACGGGGTTACTTATATCTTATCAGCTGGCAGCACGCAGCTGGTTGAACAAGTCCTTCTGTTTTTCGGTCAGGGAGGTCGGGATATTGATGTGGTACGATACAATCATATCGCCGAACTGGCCGGTCTGTTTGTACACCGGGAATCCTTTTCCTCTCAAACGGACCTTCGTGTCGTTCTGTGTACCCGGTTTTACTTTCAATTTGACCATTCCGTCCATGGTCTTCACCTGTACTTCTCCACCCAGTACGGCAGTGTACAAGTCGATATTGACGTGGGTGTAGAGGTCATCTCCCTTACGTTCGAAGGTATCATCCTTATCGATGACAAAGGTGATGTACAAGTCTCCGTTTTCTCCTCCGTTCATGCTTTCTGGCCGTAGCCTTTCAGACGGATGGTCTGTCCGTCGGCCACACCTGCCGGCACAGTGATACGGATATTTCACCGTTGATGCTGAAAGTCTGTTTGTGGGTGACGTAGGCTTCATTGAGCGACAAGTGCATCTGTGCTTCTATATCCTGTCCCCTCGACATGGTGTGGTATCCTCCTCGTCCACCTCTTCCGTGGCCGAAAAGCTGTTCGAAGAAATCGGAGAAGCCGCTTGCCCCTGTTCCTCCAAATCCTTCCGTAAATTCACCGTCGTTCATGGAGTACCAGTAGCCGGAGCCACCGTGCTGTTGCTGTGCCCTGCTGTATGCCTCACGTTCCTGCTTAAACTCATCGGCATGTTTCCAGTGTTCGCCATATTCGTCGTATTTCTTACGCTTTTCCGGATCGCTCAATACTTCGTTGGCTTCATTCACTTGCTGGAACTTTCCTTCTGCCGACGGGTCATCCTTGTTCAGGTCAGGATGATATTTCTTGGCCAGCTTCCGGTATGCCTGCTTGATTTCATCCTGAGTGGCATTACGGTCTACTCCCAAAATCTTATAGTAATCAATAAATGCCATATATCAATCGTTTTAAGTTAGTTCCAAAATAAAACTCTCGCCCACAATGGATGCAGACGAGAGTTTTCCGTTATTTGTGATGATTAATGTATTTCAATCACACGATTAATTTTTGCTTTTTCTTCCTGAGAATACTTTGGCAGCTCAATAGTCAATACACCATTTGCTACATTGGCAGTAATCTTTTCTTTATCGACATTGTCGGGCAAGTAAAGTGACTGTTGGAACTTGGTGTAAGAGAACTCACGTCGTAAG
>ENA-OQHP01000391-OQHP01000391.1-human-gut-metagenome-genome-assembly--contig:-NODE-391-length-14034-cov-1.994248_pt1 | contig 14034 bp, 22 predicted proteins | sample MGYA00242563_ERZ504717 | MGnify/ENA primary metagenome ERZ504717 (study PRJEB26092, sample SAMD00036212) | human gut metagenome | host: Homo sapiens | study: EMG produced TPA metagenomics assembly of... | reverse complement strand
TGGCAAAAACCTGGGCAACAAAATGTTGCTCAGGAACTTATAAAAATAATTATCAATTATGTTGCGGAATTAAGGAAAAATATAAACACATGGTATAAGAACTACTTTTTCAATTTTGTAGATGTTTCCAGATTTACAGTTAATCATCAGATGAAAAAATCTCACCAAGTTACTCCTAATGTCTTATGCTGATTGCCCCCTTTTGCTTTTATCCCTTACGTTTTCCTATAAGCTTTTGATTATTCCTTGTATTCAGATCTTTCATTATGATTTGTTATACATAAATGATTTCTTATAAATATAGCTGTAAAAGGGAACGTCTGTGAAAGATATCCCCTTTAATTATTTTTCAATAAGAGACACTCACAGCCATCCCTGCTTCCCTCACCAATGCTGCAATACGGTCCAATTCCTCATGAGTAGCCTTTTGCAGGTCATGGTCGGGAGTTTCCCTGTCAATAGTATAAATCATTACCTGGCGGGGAGAAATCTCCTTGACGGCCTCTAACCAGGGCAAAACATATTTATCGGAAGTATTATCCATATCCTTATCTCCAAAACCGCCTTTCAAAAACATGGTTTGGATAATGCAGTTACCCTTAAAAGCTTTCATTCCCCCGATTATCCCGCGGACGGAATAATGTCCTGCCGGACGGTCGAGCTCACGGATATAAGCTTCGTCTGTCGTATCCAGTTTCAGAATATTGTTATCCACTTTGTTCAAAGCCTCGAATACGGCAGGACGATGAATGAAAGTAGAATTGCTCAATACGCTTACCTTAGCTTTCGGAAAGTATTTGTCGCGCAAAGCAAGCGTGTCTTCTATGATTTCAGGAAAATGCGGATGTGCGGTTGGTTCTCCGTTTCCTGCAAAGTCAATACATCGGGTACGGGTCCGTTTTTCTGCATATCCTGCAGACGGGCTTCCAATGCGGCACGCACTTCTTCGCGCGTAGGGAGCGGCTTCTTGGGACGATGGTCGGAATTAAACCCGCACTCGCAATAAATGCAGTCGAAAGTACACACCTTACCGTCTTCCGGCAACAGATTGATTCCCAAAGATACTCCCAAACGGCGGGAATGAACGGGACCGAATATGGGAGACGGATAAATAACAGTCATTTGATTTACTATTTACAAATTATGATTTAACAGCGGTGATTGGCGGTTTTCCGATATTTCAAAGACAAACCGCATAATCAGCACAGCAAAGATAAGAAATAAACATCCAGATATTTCCAAAAATACGGCAGTTATTCTTCAAAACTTAACACGAAACTGCATCTGCAAGTCTGTTTTTGTATTTCCTTCTATCAAATCGTTACCCGAACCGATAGTTTCACGGTCCCGGTAAGCGGTTTGCCCGAACTTAACGAGAAACATAAAAGTTTTGTTCAAATCACAACGTATATGAGCAGAATAGCGAAAACCGCTGCCGTAGAAAGAAGGAGTATAAAACGTATAAACCAATCCTTTTTCGGAAGCATAAATCCGCGAATCGTAATCGTCCGTATGGAAATAAGTACCTTGTACGGATACGGCCAAAGGGAATCCGGAAAAAGTATAAGCGCAGGACTGGGTACATTGCCAGCCTTGTTTTCCTTCAACTCATGCCCTTCCCCACTCTGCTGGCGAAAATAGTTGTAATCGACCGTAGTGCGGCATGAAAAAGCTCCCGGCGTATAAGCAAGCTGCAACGGAGCTTATGATGAAAGACCGGTAACGTCACTTTCCCGCCTGTTCCCGACACATCCCTCTCCTTGCGCTTATACCGGTAATTGAGATATAGCAATAAGTCTTTCTGCGGAGATAGGTAGCCTGAAACATTCCGTCTATTCCCTGCGAAGCCTTGCTGATGCGATATTTCCACCAGGGAAAAGAGAACATATCCAAAGAAGCGAAAAACTTCCAGTGCGCCCAGGGAGCAGCTTCCGCAGCCAGATACCAGCCGTTTTCGTTTTGCGGAGCACTTCCCTCGCCGAACGAACGCCCGAAGAAAGACCAGTAATCGTGGGAATAACAACGATGTATTAACAGCAGTTGATAACCTGTTAATATTTTATATTTCAGTTGGTTCAGCAAGGCATATCCCTGTTTACCAACAGCCCCTCTCCTATCCATACCAACCTTCCCCAACGGTATTTATAATCCACACCCAGATTATAAAAAATCATTTCCATGCAAGTTGTATTTCGCATACTTCTTTAAATCCGGTTCATAAGGATGACTGAAACGATAATAAATACCTGTCACCCCCACTTTCAATCTATTTTTTTCGTAAGTGAGGTTACCACCCGCCGATTGCATGACAAATGCATTCATTTTATCCGCCTCCTTCTCCGTACGGTGCAAGCCTGTTTTGTAAATGGAAGCGATTTTTCCGCCTTTCACCACTCCATCCATAGAACGGTGCGAATAGAAAGCGGAAAGTTCTAAAAAACGAAGAATTTCCACTGTTACCGCCGTTCCGCGAAAATAGTTATACGAGTCCGTAGAGCTGTGTTTCCGGATTCCCCCTCTGCGGAATTCGGATGCAGACATGGAGAAAGTTTTTCCTAATCCAAAGTCTGTGCCAATCACCAGGCCCTGCCCGAACCCCAGTTTATAATTGCCCAATGCCAAAGCTTTCAGCCTGCCCCTGTTTTTGAGTAAGCCGTAAAACGAATAGTAATCATACCCTTTCTTGTCATGCAAAGCAAAGAACGGTTCACCGGCATCCTTCTCTCCCGTTATTCCCGCCTGAAAGTAATCTCCATAACGAAACTGTAACGCAGTGAATGGTAAACGGCAGGTCCCAGATAGTTTTCTCATATCCCTTGCGTATATAAAGGGATATCCAGACGTGTCAATACTTCTTGCCCGGCATACTTCAATACCGTTTTTAAAGAAGGATAGCGGGAAGGGTCCTTAACGGTCTTTATGCAGACGAAAGGTAACAGCAGTTCGATCGTCTGCCGGTCCATCTCCGCCACCAACTGCAACTCATAAAGAGTCTGCATCTGCCCGTTTATATAACATACGCCAAAATATTTTCTATTTGAATATCCGTAAGGAAAGGAAATTCCTCCAATTGCCGTTTTGTGGCGGCATTGATATTGACAGGTTCTTGCAGACGAGCGAAAAGCGTTTCCAGTTCATCTTCCCAGTTTCTCTCTTCTTCATTTGCGGAAAGTTGTTCCAGATTCTCTTCCCACAGGGATAATGTCGCATTTTGAGCTACAAGCATAGGAGTTATTAACAGCATACTCATAAAACTCCTATCTTGATTAGGGTCATCTATAATAGTGTGTTTCCGGATAATAGGCAACGAAGTTACCTTAAATTAGTTAATTGAACAAGGAAAAATGAAAGCAATGTAACAACATTACGCAGAATGGTGTACTTTTGCGCTATGAGCAAACGGTTTAACATAGTAATACTCATAACATTTCTCTCGGCAGGAGTCCTGACTTGTCATGCCCAGCAGCAACCCCAAACCGGTGCATCCAAAAGCATCTATCTCACTCCTATGTGCGTGTACAACGGCGATACGATTCCTTACGTGAAACTTCCTACCGTTTACATCTTCAAACCGCTAAAATTCAAGAACAGGCGCGAAATGGCGAAATACTACAAACTTATCCGCGACGTAAAGAAAGTGCTTCCCATTTCAAAGGAAATCAACCGGGCGATTATCGAGACTTACGAATACCTGCAGACCATTCCCACTCAAAAAGAGCGGCAAAAGCACCTGAAAGCTGTGGAAAAGGGTTGAAAGAACAATACACTCCCCGTATGAAAAAACTTTCCTTTGCACAAGGAAAACTGTTAATCAACTGGTAGACCGGCAAACCCATTCCACTTCCTACGACTGGTAAAAGCATTTATGGGACCTTTTAAAGCCGGATTCTACCAGACCTTTGCCGCACTGTTCGGAGCCAGTCTGAAAAAACAATACGACCCTACGGGAGATGATGCGCTTACGGAAAGAGTAATCTTACTGGTAGAGAGCGGACAACTCTGATAACTTCAGTACATCATTTAAAATTAATGCCCGCCTTACGTGCCTGTGAATGTTGAAACTGACGTTTTACGGTATATAAAGTGCCTTCTTTAACAAATTTAGAACCTGTCTGTTTAAACCAGAAAGAAACATTGTTTTTCACACAAATATCGTGAAGCTTCATAATCCAGTCGAAATTACAGATACGGGCCTCATATCCGGACTCTCCCCCTGCAACCACTTGTTCAACCCACTCTCCTATATTATAGGCATCCAAACTGATTTCTTCCAACAACGGCTCGCAAATAATAATTTTGTGTTTATAGGAATAGCTCTGTAAACAGGCAAACGATTATCCGCACATAACTGATTTTCAACTGTACAACAGATAGTTACATTATCATATCCGTCTTTCCAATCGACAGGCAGACACTCCATAACCCTGTTTATACGTTTGGTTATCATCAGAAAATGAAGATCACTGCGTTGACGAATCATTTCCCATGCCTCAGTTCGCCACGCATCTGCATCTTCAACAAAAAATCGGAAGTAAAACAGGTATAAACAAAAGTTCCGGACGGAATTTTAAAACTTCCGTTCTTATTCGTCCGTACAGGCAAATCGAAATTTTTCGTCTTAACCACAACCGAACTGTCAACATTCCTTTTGCATCTCCCCGGTAGACATAACAATATCTGCATCCTTCACTGAATTTATGGCAACCGTGCCACAAATTCCACACCACCGACCTCTCTGCAATACCATTCATCCGGATAAAACATCAGTTAATATTATGTTGATAAAGCTGTTACTAACGCAAACATACAAAGGAAATAAATAACTGTTATATAAGCAAATAAGTTGGTTGATAAATCAAGTATAAAGCTGTTAATTACTAATATTTGTCCACTCACTTCAATTTATTGAATAAATCCCAGATAACAATGCCTGCCGTAACCGATACATTCAGAGAATGCTTCGTACCGTATTGCGGAATTTCAATGCAGCCGTGAGAATGGTCGATAACTTCCTGTTGAACACCTTTCACCTCATTCCCCATTACTATGGCATACTTTCTGTTTTTGTCTAAGTCAACTCATTCAGCATAATACTACCTTCTGCCTGCTCTACGGAGTAAACCGTATAGCCTTCGTTTTTAAGGTTATCAACAGCTTCAACAGTGTTATTAACATACTTCCAGTCGACGGTAAATTCCGCTCCCAAAGCCGTCTTGTGCATTTCGGCATGGGGTGGAGTAGCCGTAATGCCGCACAGATAGATACATTCAATGCGAAAAGCATCCGAAGTGCGGAATACGGAACCTATATTATGCAAACTGCGGATATTATCCAATACAACTACAAGCGGCAGTTTTTCCGCTTCCTTAAACTCCTCTGTACTAATGCGGTTCAGTTCGGTTATCTTCAGTTTTCTGTTCATAATCGTAAGGCTTTGTACCGGTCTGTACACTATGTACCGGCTCATGTCGTGCAAAGATACTTCTTTCCGTTCACATCCCTGTTAATAACCGTTGAAAAGGTGTCAATAGCGTATGGAAAGATTTTTAAAAATAATATTTGCATTATTCAAAGTAACGCATAATACGCCTGCATAACGAACAAACCAAAAAGTTAACCTAAACTTTCAAAGGCTGTATAAACACATTTTTAAGTACTATTTCACTGATTAATCCCTTTAAAGTTATTAACTTTGCGGTTATCAACAAGATGTTAATGAAGTGAGACTATGGCAGAGTAGGGAGCTTATTATCAAGAGATATAACTTTAATTGCTTACGTTAATAACCTAAGGATAAGTTTAGCCTTGTACTAATAACTTCATGGGCAAGAAAATTCGGATTTATTTGTCCACACTATTAACAGCCCATCATCACTATCAAAGGATTTTTAAAAAAAGAAGAGAAATAAAAATTATTATTATGGATAATCTGATAGAAGCTATCAAGCAACTGAAGAAAGAGAAGAATGCAATCATTCTGGGGCACTACTACCAGAAGGGTGAAATACAAGACATAGCCGACTATGTAGCGACAGTCTGGCTCTGGCACAATGGGCGGCAAAGACGGAGGCTGATATTATCGTGATGTGCGGTGTCCACTTCATGGGTGAAACGGCAAAGGTACTTTGTCCCGACAAGAAGGTATTGGTGCCCGACATGGCGGCGGGTTGTTCGCTTGCCGACAGTTGCCCGGCGGATAAGTTTGCACAGTTCGTCAAAGAGTATCCCGGACATACGGTGATATCCTATGTGAATACAACGGCTGCCGTAAAGGCTGTTACGGATGTAGTGGTAACTTCCACCAATGCCAGACAAATCGTAGAAAGCTTTCCCGAAGATGAGAAAATAATATTCGGTCCCGACAGAAACCTGGGAAATTATATCAACTCCGTTACAGGCAGAAATATGTTGTTATGGGACGGGGCGTGCCATGTACACGAACAGTTCTCGGTTGAAAAGATTGTTGAATTGAAGCAGCAGCATCCCGGTGCAGTGGTATTGGCTCATCCCGAATGCAAGGGCACGGTTTTGAAGCTGGCGGATGTGGTAGGTTCTACGGCGGCTTTGCTGAAGTATGCGGTTGCCCATCCCGAAAAGGAATACATCGTTGCCACGGAATCGGGTATCCTGCACGAGATGCAGAAGAAATGTCCGCAGACGAAGTTTATTCCGGCACCGCCCAACGACAGTACCTGTGCCTGCAATGAGTGTAATTTTATGCGGTTAAACACATTGGAAAAGCTTTATAATTGCCTGAAAGACGAATCTCCGGAAATCAAGGTAGATGCGGAAATAGCAGAGAAAGCGGTGAAACCGATCAAGAGGATGCTGGAGATTTCTGCAAAACTGGGATTATAGTGAATTATTCCTTGTCGCTGGCATTCTTCGATGAGGGTATGAAAATGATTTCAATATTTTTTTCAGGCACGATTACATGGTTCCGGTTTATGAAAACCGTAAATTCCATGTAATCCGTGCCTGAAAATTTATCATAATGCAAGCATCCGCATACTTTTGCCACTTTCATTACTTGGACAGGAAGTTGCAAAGCTTATCTGTTGCCACTGCCCGGTGGCTGATTTTATTCTTCAATTCGCTTCCCATTTCGGCATATGTCTGCGTATATCCTTCCGGAATAAAGACCGGGTCATATCCGAAACCGGAAGTACCGTGCCTGTGCTTCGTTATTTCGCCTTTTACGATGCCTTCGAACAAGTGTTCCTTTCCATTGACGATAAGTGCGAAAACAGTACGGAATCGGGCTTTTCGGTTCTCCATTCCTTCCATATCCTGCAACAGCTTCTGCATATTGGCTTCCGAATTGTGTGCATCGCCGGCATAGCGTGCCGAATACACTCCGGGAGCTCCGTTCAGGGCTTCCACTTCCAGGCCGGTATCATCGGCAAAACAATCCAGGTGGTAATTTTCAAAGATATACCTTGCCTTCAGCAAAGCGTTTCCTTCAAGCGTATCTGCTGTTTCGGGAATATCCGCACTGCAATGGATGTCTTTCATGCTGAGAAGCTCTATTTTATCTCCTAAAATAGCGGTTACTTCTTCCAGTTTGTGGGCATTGTTGGTTGCAAAAACAAATTTCTTTTTCATTTTCCTTTCAATTTATCGAATCCTTCTCCATACACGCCGATAACGGAGCTTTGAGAGATGAAAGCATTCGGGTCGATGTCCTTGACCAGACGGAATATCTCGACAGACTGGCGTTTGTAGGCCAACACAACCAATACTTTCACGTTGCGTTTGCTGTACCAGCCTATACCGTCGAGTACGGTTACACCGCGATGAGTCTCTTTGGTGATGCGGTCGGCAATCTTTTCGTACTCTTTGGAAAAGATAAAGAACTGCACCGACTGACGCGCACCGTTCACGATATAATCCAGTACAATGCCGATGACGAACAGCGTTACAAAACCGAAAATCACCCGTCGCCAATCGTTGAATATGAAGTAGCAGGAACTGATGATGATAACGTCGCAAGCCATAATCATGCGTCCCAAAGTGACGTCGCGGTATTTATGGATGATGGCTGCGATAATGTCCGTACCGCCCGTACTTCCGTTGCAGTTGAACACTACGCCCAGACCCGCACCGCACATGGCGGCGCCTATGAGGCAAGCCATGAAATCCTGTCCCGGTCCCAGTATTTGAGGCGGCACTCCGTCCGCTCCGTTCACCAGCAACTGGAAAAACCATAGGAAGAAAGTCAGTCCGAAGATGGCAAATGTGGTCTTGATACTGAATTTAGGTCCTAAAATCTTGATGGCAAACGTCATCAGGACTGCATTAATGATGAAATACGACCATTGGATAGGAAATCCAGTGGCATAATAGATGATGGCTCCGATACCCGTAGTACCGCCGGTCGTAATCTGATAGGGGATAAGGAACGCAGCCCATCCCATAGCGTAAGAAATTAATCCGAAAGTGATGAAGACATAGTCTTTCAACTCTCTCATCACTTCCGCTTTGGTTGGTTTTGTGATTTGCATATTTGTTATTTGATAACAATGTTTACAATCTTCTTGGGTACTACGATTACTTTGACGATGGTCTTTCCGTCTGTCCATTTCATGGAACGTTCGTCTGCCAATACCGTTTCCTGAATGACATCCGATGCCGTATCGGCAGGGAATTCCATGTTGAAACGTGCTTTTCCGTTGAACGAATGGTGTAGTTCACCGTATTTTCCACCAGATATTCTTCGTTGTATGCAGGCCATTGCGCGTCGCATACAGAACCTGTGTTACCTAATGTTTCCCACAATTCCTCACATACGTGCGGAGCGAAAGGAGCCAACGTAACGGTAAGCTGATTCAATATCTCTTTCTTGCTGCATTTCAGCGCGGACAGCTCGTTTACGCAAATCATAAAGGCGCTGATGCTTGTATTGTAAGAGAACTGTTCAATGTCTCCCGTTACTTTTTGATGAGCTTGTGCAAGGATTTCAACTCTTCTTTGCCGGCAGCTTCATCAGTTACCAGGTAGTTGCCGGTACGGTCGTAGAACAGCGACCAGAACTTCTGATGAAGCGGTGTACGCCGTCGATACCGTTCGTATCCCAGGCTTGGACTGTTCTACAGGGCCGAGGAACATCTCATACATACGCAGCGTATCCGCACCGTATTTCTCTACAATCATATCGGGATTAACCACGTTGAACATGGATTTGCTCATCTTTTCAACAGCCCAGCCGCAGATGTATTTGCCGTCTTCCAGGATAAACTCTGCGGTAGCATACTCAGGACGCCATGCCTTGAACGCTTCCGTGTCGAGAACGTCGTTGGATACGATGTTGACATCCACGTGGAGCGGGGTAGTGTCGTACTGGTCTTTCAGGTTCAGCGATACGAATGTATTGGTATCCTTGATGCGATATACAAAGTTGCTTCTTCCCTGAATCATACCCTGGTTCACCAGTTTTTGGAACGGCTCTTCGACGGCGGATACGCCGAGGTCGTGCAGGAATTTGTTCCAGAAACGGGAGTAGATCAGGTGTCCGGTAGCATGTTCCGTACCGCCTACATAGAGGTCTACGTTGCGCCAGTATTCATCCACTTTCTTGTCGATGAGTGCCGTATGGTTGCGCGGGTCCATATAGCGCAGGTAGTATGCGCTCGAACCTGCAAATCCCGGCATGGTGTTCAGTTCCAGCGGGAAAACGGTTATATTGTCAATCTTCTCATTATCGACCACGCATTTGTTTGCCGTGTCCCAAGCCCATTTAGAGGCATGTCCCAACGGTGGTTCGCCTGTTTCGGTGGGCAGGAATTTGGCCACTTCAGGAAGTTCCAGCGGCAGGCAGCTTTCATCAATCATGTAAGCATTCCGTTCTTGTAGTAAACCGGGAACGGTTCGCCCCAATAGCGCTGGCGCGAGAAGATGGCGTCGCGCAGGCGGAAGTTTACTTTTACGCGTCCCAGATTATGTTCTTTCACATATTTCTTGGTGGCGGCGATGGCTTCCTTGACAGTCAGTCCGTTCAGGTTGAGGTCGCAATAAGGCTCTGTACCTGCTTTCGGAGAGTTGCATACGATACCCTCTTTGGCATCGAAACTTCTTCGCTTACATCGCAGCCTTCCACCAGCGGAACGATAGGCAGGTTGAAGTGCTTGGCAAAAGCGTAGTCGCGGCTGTCGTGTGCAGGTACGGCCATGATGGCGCCTGTTCCGTATCCTGCCAATACGTAGTCGCTAATCCAGATGGGCACTGCTTCGCCCGTAAAGGGATTGACGGCATAGCTTCCGGAGAATACGCCGGTGACGCTGCGGTCGGAGATACGTTCGCGTTCGGTACGTTTCTTGGTACGCTCCAGGTAGGCGTCCACATCGGCTTTCTGTTCCGGAGTGGTTACTTGGGCCACCAATTCGCTTTCGGGAGCCAGTACCATGAAGGTAACTCCGAACATGGTATCTGCACGGGTAGTGAAAATGGTAAATTCCAAATCGCTGTCCTTTACCTTGAATTGGATTTCGGCGCCTTCACTGCGGCCTATCCAGTTTTTCTGCGTCTCTTTCAGAGATTCGGTCCAGTCGATGGTGTCGAGTCCGTCCAGCAGGCGTTGTGCGTAGGCAGATACGCGCAGACACCACTGGCGCATCTTTTTCTGGACTACGGGGAAGCCGCCGCGTTCCGATACGCCGTCTACCACCTCGTCATTGGCAAGCACGGTACCCAGTTGCGGACACCAGTTTACCATTGTTTCACCCAGATAGGCGATGCGGTAGTTCATCAGGATTTCCTGCTGCTCTTTTTCGCTCATGGCATTCCACTCATCGGCAGTGAAATGCAGTTCTTCGCTGCATGCGGCATTCAGTCCTTCGTTACCGGATTTGGCAAATGCTTCTGTCAGTTCTTCGATAGGGCGTGCTTTCTTTTCGTCATTGCAGTAGTAGCTGTTGAACATCTTTTGGAACGCCCATTGTGTCCAGTGATAGTATTCCGGGTCGCAGGTACGGATTTCACGGTTCCAGTCGAAAGAGAAACCTATCTTATCCAGTTGCTCGCGATAGCGGTTGATATTGTTGACGGTGGTAATGGCCGGATGTTGTCCGGTTTGTATGGCGTATTGCTCTGCGGGCAGGCCGTAAGCATCGTATCCCATAGGATTCAGGACATTGAAACCTTGCAGACGTTTGTAACGGGCATAGATGTCCGAAGCGATGTATCCCAACGGATGACCCACGTGCAGACCTGCGCCGCTGGGGTAGGGAAACATGTTCAGTACATAGTATTTTTGCTTTGTTTCGTCTTCCGTCACCTGGTAGGTTTTGTTCTCCACCCACCGTTTCTGCCATTTCTTTTCAATCTCTCTGAAATTGTATTCCATAATGGTTGTAATTATATTGTTGAAACTTGTTGATATACTTACTAAAACTTGTTGATAGCACGTTTAATTTGGTTTATATCCTGTTAATTAAACGGTGCAAAGTTAAGGGTTTATTTTCAGATTTGTAGCGAAGTAGGGTAAAAAAACAGCATGGAATACTTGACAATACGCTTTTTATTCGCTATATTTGTGAAGTGCTTTTAAAACTAATTTTTTGTTTGTAATACAAATAATGGCTGAATTACTTCAATAGGATTTTACAAAAAAGATTTTTTAGGATATTTCAAAGGGTGTAATCTGTGAAGATTGCATCCTTTTTTGTTTGTATTTATTACAAGTGTCGCGATAGGGGGAAAACAGGCTGTTAATAATTCGGAGAGAATTTTACTATAATTTTTTTCGAATTATAGTAAATTGCAGAAAGGTTTATTAAGAGCGTTTTTTTGTTGTACTGAAAAAGGAAACCACTTGTTGTGAATACCGGCTTTTCCATATACTATGTGGGAGCGAAGAATCATTACATTTCCCGTTCTGTTGTGCTGTCCGGCTGGTATGTATCGGGCGGAAAAAAGGAAAGAAATCCATGTTTTCGGGGCAAATATCCCCTTGTTTTATGCTGTTTATGCCAAATAAATTTTTAATATTCAATATTTTAACGGGATATTTTCATTCTGTATTTATCCCCCTGCATCTATGTTCTTGTTTGTGTTTTGCTTTCTATATTTGTTTTCCGGCATTCCGCAGGGCGGGATACGGTTATTATTATTTCTTTAAATACAATATCATGATATGAAACAGACATTTGCTTTTATTTCTCCCGTAGTAGATTCTACGCAAAGTGCTATCCGTACCGAAGCCTACGAACAGGGTGTGGACTTGTATAACCGGGGTGAATATGTACAGGCTTTTCATAGTTTGCTGGATTATTTGAACGCGGACTTTCGTACCAAGTACGGTAATGCCGACGGTACGGAGTTTCACATTCCTCACGGTTCCATTCTTGTACATATCCGTATTGCCGACGGTTTTTTCCATATCAATGCCGATTTCCTGAATCTGCCGGAAAAGGGTAGGGTAGCCATGCTCCGTCAGGTGGCGGACTTGAACCTGAATAAATTGTTATTGCCCCGCTTCGTAAAGAACGGTGATAAGTTGAATATGGAATATGTTTGTCCGCTTTCACAGAGTCATCCGCATAAAATGTATTTTGTGCTTCAGAATATCTGCCACATAGGCGATAAGTATGACGATGAGTTCTGTACGAATTTGGCGCTACCCGCTGTTACGAGCCGCAGGTGACTCCGTATCCGCAGGAAGAGGTAGACCGCATTTATGAAGGCATACAGACATTGGGACGCGAAACGTTGGAGGCACTCAAAGAGTATGGGGCCGACGCCGGTACGGTTATTCGTGGAATGTGCTGGATACCGCTTTCTACCAGATTTCCTATTTTGCACATCCTCAGGGACAATTGCTGAACGACCTCGACAAGGCAGTGAATGATATGGATGCCGACCTGCCTACGGAAGAGGTTGTATCAAAAGGAAAAGCGTTCCTTGAAAAGCTGCTTGCCGTTCCGAAGGAAAAACTGGCGGAAGACCTTTACTACACGGATACGTTGGTGTCTGCAAAGCGCCGTTCTTCCCTGAAAAACGTGCAGGAGAATTTTATGAATGTCTATAAAGAAGCCACCGAAGCCATCCAGTCGGAGAATTATGAACGCAGTGCGGTACGCTTGCTTTATGTGTTCTACGAAGCTTATTTCTATAATGATATGCAGGACGATATCAATGCCGTTATATCAAAAGCTTTGAAGAAGGCAGGCAACCGCTCTTTGGAAGAGGCCTCTGAAATTCTTTACAACGCTATGGACAAGATTATGGAAGGCGATTTGGACGATGAGGATGAGACGGACTTTGCTGCCGGCATGGAACAGGTGCAGAAAATTACGGAAACCATGGGAAGTGACGACATGCAGGTGTTGCAACAGAAAATGGCAGAAGCCATGATGAGCGGTAATATGCAGGAATACTCCCGGCTGATGCTTGAAATGCAGAAGAAGGTGATGGGAATTATGAATTAACTTAACGGTATCTAAACTATATATTATGGATCAGAACATTTATAAACTCGTATATAAGGTGACACATGCCGGCGGTTCCGGAAGCTGTTTCTATCTGAAATCTTATAATCTTTTTGTAACGAACTACCATGTGGTGAACGGTTCCATACTGTTGCCATACATGATAACGACCGGAATCCTTACCTTGCCAAGTGGTACTCGTAAATCCTTCTTTGGATATTGCCTTATTGGCTGTGGATGCAGACTTTTCAGCTCTTCCCGAACTGAACCTGGCTGCGGATGATTCATTGGCCATCGGCGGAAAGGTCAGTGTGGCGGGGTATCCTTACGGCATGCCTTTTACGGTAACGGAAGGGTCGGTTTCCTCGCCCAAGCAGCTTATGGAAGGAAAATATTATATACAGACCGATGCTGCCGTAAATCCCGGTAATTCGGGCGGACCTATCTTCAATGAAAACAGTGAAGTGGTGGGAGTAACGGTAAGCAAGTTCACCAATGCGGACAATATGGGGTTCGGTGTGCGTGTAGAGGCATTGCGCAAGCTTTTGGAGTCGGTTGACGGGGTTGACCGCAATACATTCCAGGTACAGTGCGACAGTTGCGATGAGCT
>ENA-OQHP01000390-OQHP01000390.1-human-gut-metagenome-genome-assembly--contig:-NODE-390-length-14047-cov-2.619540_pt1 | contig 14047 bp, 18 predicted proteins | sample MGYA00242563_ERZ504717 | MGnify/ENA primary metagenome ERZ504717 (study PRJEB26092, sample SAMD00036212) | human gut metagenome | host: Homo sapiens | study: EMG produced TPA metagenomics assembly of... | reverse complement strand
CATAAATAATAAAAAACTGTGCACCCAATCCTATGATTTTTTGTTAAAGCCCAATTTATTGTATTCATACTTGGAGCTACATCACAGTATCTTTTTGAAGAAAAAAACGAAAAAAAAGAAGCTACAAATAAGACTAAATAATGGAATGACAGATAAAGCAAAAGCTAAATATAATAAACGACCAGCAGTTACCCTAATTAAGATACCAATTACAATTAAAGACATAATTTGTCCAATAACTATAAATAAAGATGAATAAACCGGTCTTTGGTCTGCGGTTAGCATCGTTGGTAACACACTTGCAATCATATTCAAACAGAGTGTTATAGTCAGTACAGCAAAAACTAAACGCAATTCATGACCATATTCTAAACCAACATTAAGTAATGAACTCCAATCCAAAAAACTATTAATAACAAGAACGACAAATGCCATAGTAACGAATATTATAGTCAAGACAGCATAAGTCGTGCTGACATATTGTTTAGCTAATTCCCTATCATTTAAAGCCATTGCTCCGTAAAACGGTTTCTAAATCCATGAGCAAAGCCAAAATCAAAATAACTAATCCAGGCAACAATCGAACTAATAGTTAGCCATAAACCATACTGAGCAGAAGATACATAATTAACTGTCATAGGCACTAATATCAAAGAGATAATAATACCTATAATTTTTATTCCAAAAGAAGCTATAATATTTCTCTTGGCAAGAACATTTCTCTCATTGCCTTTTTTTAAATAAATATCTATTCTATTTTTGATAGCTAATAAATTCATTTCAGATTTTGCTACACTCCTATAAAAGAAATTTAACATTTTTGATTAATTATTTATATGATATTTTTTTATAAAAACACCATCCTTACCGCCATATCATGCCACCTATAGTAATCCCTTGCCGCCAACAAATTATCAGACAAAATTTTATGATAAACACCATCACACAAAACAACATGTTTGCGAAAACACCCCTCAACCTCATCAACAGGCACAGAAGCCATCACCACATACTCCGGACAACCTGGAACACAAAACAAAGAAGTTCACTTTTCGGAAACAGACCGCACAATCTACAGGCGGAACGCTCAAATGCCACCCAATACGTACCTATATGATATAGGTGCATAAACCGGTCATTATTCTTTTCCCTATTCAGTATATCAGTGTGGCTGTTTTGGATAAGCCGTTGAAGGAGTACACCAGAAGGAACCACTTCATTCATAGTTATATAAAGTAAATATTATCAGATGACTCACTTTGTACAGCATGACAAAGGATTTAAATAGGAAAAGTAATTCAAGCAAGACAAATACCATCATTTCTTTTAGGTTCTTTAATCACTTCAATCAAATCCGGCGAAATAGTTGCCATAGCATGGCAATGATTCCCTGAATGCAAATGACCACCCTGCGGTCTCTTGCCCCTTTCACCTTTATAAAGATACCTTCATACCCCGCAAAGTCTCCCCCGATGATGCGCACCCGTGTTCCTTTAGCCGGATTGATTTCCTCCGGTTTGAAAAAAAGCAGATGCTCGTCATACGTGCCTGCAACGGCTATGAAGTCCCTCATTTGCCCATCGGGCACAATGATTTTCTCACGCTACGCGAGTCAGTCATATACTGAAGATAAGGAATATCTTTTTTCAATTCCTTCATATCAGTCTGTGTGATATGGATAAAGATAAGATTATGAACTACTGGGACCAGCTCGCGCACCTTACGTTTCTTTGCCATGCGGATAACATAATGCATGGGAATGAAACTGGATACCCCTTGTTGGTCCAGCAGATTCTTCACATCCAGTTCGCGACGGTAAGTGACCCGCATGGCAAACCATTGTGTTTTTTCACAACAAAACATACTCTTGGGGCTTTGACGTACGTATATCTTTCTGTACTTCAATCAGTTACATTACCCTTTCGGATAATACAAGAAGTTTTGACTTCTTTTTTATGAAGGTCGGCCGGAAGCTATTTCATGATAGGAGATATGGAATCTACATTATTAATTGATGCAGCATATCGGGCCAACTTTGACCTTCCGCAGATTCCCGAACCGGATGGTTCTTATGTGTTAAATCAGAAATTGTGATACGTATATAAAGAAAAAGCGCGGGAATCTGTACCTGTTACTCATCCTGCACTTTGAGGCCTTCGCATTGCCCACCCTGTCCGAACGAGCAACGCAGAAGCCCACGCCGATATGTACAACTTGAATACCTCTTTGACCAGCAAAGATGAAACAAGAACATTAACATATCGCGCAGACACCTACTGTTGCTTTGTTTGTGGCAGGGTTAGAAATTTGCGAAGTTTCAAAGTGCCAAGAACAAAACGCCAAGTAAACGTCTTTTCTATATATATGTATTTTCCACTCTCCCATACCCCCCTTACGGAAGTATCAGCATGGAAAACACGGCAAAGATACGGAATTATAAATAGAATAGAAAATAATTCCCATTTTTTGTACCCATGAATTTCTTTTTTGTAATCCGCCACATCATTTTTACAATAAATTTGTGCACATTGTGTCTTATCTCGTACCAGAAAGCACGCTTTTTTACGTACATCCCGCAGGAGCCACACATACGTACAGGACTATGAATGCGTACGTATGTGAAATCATGGCCGAAAGATCCAGAATTCCACCTCAAAAGACAAGGACGTTTTTTCAAAAGATCAAGAGCTTTTCAGAAAAGATAACGGCCTTTTAGGGAAAGAACAGGAGCTTTTTTTAGTAGGGAGTAACAAAGAAGTTTTTCGGCAAAGTCTGTCACATCTGTCACAGCAAGCTTAAACTTATTAATAAACAGGAACTTACAGGTGTGACGGATAGTGTGACAGATAGGTGACGGACTTTTATCTGTCACAACATACAGATAAAAAGGTACTCTGCCAATCATCCTTAGAAGCAAGGTTAAAGAGTAGTCAACAGACAGTGTCAAACTACATTCCGAAGTCTCAGGCTTACAGTGGAATAGAAAGTTCCACCGGTTGGAACAGCTTGTTTCATCAATATGGAATAATTTATTCCACAGTGAGGAACTATTTATTCCAACCGGACAAAACCATTTGTTCCGCCCTTATGGAACAAGTTATTCCACTGCGGAAAGCCATTTGTTCCTAATGGTGGAACACACTATTCCACAGTGAATTATGCAGCAAAGTCCAATGACTGTATAGCTTTGAAAACCGGACATACTACTGATGATTCCATACACATTGACATGATTCAGACATCGTGTGACAGATAAAAGTCCGTCACACATCTGTCACACTATCCGTCACACTAGTAAGCATCTGTTTATCAACAAGTTGAAAACAACTGTGACGGATGTGACGGACTTTATGAAAAACTTTTTTGTCGCTCCCAACTTTGTTGTGGATCTTGGCTGATAACGATGACTAAAATAAAATTACCTCACCTCTTTCCACTCGGAAATGGTTCGCGTCTGTGAAGAAAATACCACTCCTATACAAACTATTTTTCGCTTATCCGCCAGATAAGGTTGGGCATATCCTTTTTCTTCTATCTGACGCAAGGCTTCATCGGCGCTGCCGTCCAGTTTGAATTCAAAAATATAAATATATTGCGGAGTCTCGAGTATGCAGTCCACCCGTCCCCGGCTTTGTGTCTGTTCAATGCGGAGGCAATATACCCCTATAAGACGGAGAATGAGATAGAATGTGTACTGGAAATGCTTCTCGGTCAGTTCCGGAGTCTTGGTACTGTCATGCGAATCGTATGGGATACCGGACAAGAAAGCTGTGAGGGAATCGCGGAAAGCAGCTGTCTTGCCCGCATTCAGCAGACGGACAGAACTGATCAGCCAACTGGAAACGGAAACTCCCTGTACTTTGAAATAATCACTGGCCAACAAGCTAAGGAAACCTCTGCGTACTTCATCATTGGGGAAATCCAGCAGATAGGAATGGGTATATTTATCGTAATCCTTGATAGTAAGATATCCACTCTGGTAAATCATGGGAAGAGGGCGTTCCACATCAGCTTTGTAATCGGCAAACAAGGATGCGTCATAATATTGCCCCACCAATTCATTGATCTGCTCGTTGCTATGCTGCAACAGCCGGACCAGATAGGTAGGCGTGCCCGAGGCGAACCAGTAGTCACGGATTTGTAAAGAATCAAAAGCGTTCAGAATACTGAAAGGGTTATAAATATCAAGCATATTTTCACTGAAGTGATAACCGTCATATTGTGCTTTCAGACGTTCTTTCATTTCCTCATACGTGCATTCGTCTTTTTCGGCCAACTCGGAAATAGGTTCATGGAAATAACGCTCCATTTCCTCCTGGGTGATTCCGCACAGTGATTCATAACGCGGGTCCATACTGATATCTTTAGGCTGGTTGAAACCGCTGAAGACACTGACTTGCGAAAATTTGGTGACTCCCGTCAGCATCACGAACTGCAAATATTTATCAGCTCCCTTGAAGGTAGAATAAAAAGCTTTCAGCGTATTCCGGTTCTCTTCTTCCAAGGGGGTATCAAGCACATCGAGAATGGGTTTGTCATATTCGTCAACGAGCACCACGCACGCCGTCCTGTCTTTTCGCTGGCGCGACGCAGTAATTCGATAAAACGGGTTCCCGGTGTTGTGTAATTGGGATTCTTGCCATACATATCTTCCCAATTTCCCAAATAGCCTTCAATAGCAGCTTCCAGCACTCCTTCTTTGGCAAAGTTATCACCGTTGAAATCTATATGAAATACCGGATATTGAAACCAGTCTTTTTCCAGTCCGGCAATGGCAAGTCCTTCAAACAACTCTTTTCGCCCTTCATAATAGGCTTCAAGGGTACTGATCATCAAACTTTTGCCGAAACGGCGCGGACGGCTGAGAAAATAGATACTTCCTCTGCTCACTAACTGATGGATGAGGGCAGTCTTGTCTATATAAACATATCCGTTTTCGCGGATGCGGCTGAAGTTTGTATGCCGATAGGGTATTTCATATTTTGATGTATTTAGTGCATGATATTGCAAAGATAACCAAAACCAACCGATTTCACCCAATCTTGGTTGAATATTTTCATTTTTCCCCGCTAATTGAGAATAAATTTCTCATTCCAGCTATTTATGTTCCTGTAAAAAAACAGCAGAATGCAATATACTCGAAAGGTAACCGGTGAAATACATACAGATTCATCGTCATCCGGTTGAATTTGCTAATACCGGTTAGAAACAGGAACGTCATACTTTTCAGAAACGGATACGGAAACGGGTCAGTTTATCCGGATAGGTACGAAGAGAGAAAGTACACCCATGTTTTATCAAAACTTCACGAATAAAAATAAGACCGATACCCTGTCCGTTAGGCTTGGTGGAGAAGAAAGGACTGAACAGCTTGGTTTCCACCTCTTTACTGATACCGGCACCGGTATCAGCAATTTCCAACATCGTAGGTGATACGGAAGTACGGATAAAGATATCTCCTGTTTCCCCGATACTTTCAGCCGCATTCTTGATAATGTTGACCAATACTTGCTCAAACAAGGAAGTATCCATCATCACTTCGGGATTCTCTTTACATAAATTAAGATGCAGCGTAATCTTGCGGTTACGGCAAACCGTTTCCATAAATGTCTTGCAAGCGGCCACGCGGTCATTCAAGTCCACTGATTGTAATTGAGGCTCGGGAATCTTCACCACATTGGCGAAATTCGTGATAAAACGGCTCATGCTGTAGCAACGCTCTATGCAGACTTTCATCACTTCGCGCAAGTCTTCCGTATCCTCCATACATTCCAAGGCACCATCCACCGTATCAAGAGTAGAGGTAATGCCCGCAGTCGTATTATTCACCTCATGTGCTATCATACGGATCACTTTTTCGTATGCCTTTTTCTCTGCTTTCACCACCTCGGAAGTCAGACTTTCCACCAGAATAAACGGATGAGAAAAGCCTCTGTCAACAAAAGAAAGCCGGGAACAGCGGTAAATCATGGAGTCGCTCAGACGAATTGTTTCCGTAGTATCTTTGGGAATACGTTCTATTTCTTCGGCCAAAGGGGAAGCCAACTCGCACAGCAATCGGCCTCTGACTTCCTCTGACGAAGAATAATCCAAAAAACGAAGAGCTGCCGCATTCAGCATGGAAATATGTCCGTCCAGAGTCAGTATGACAACTCCCATAGGAGAAGCACTGACCAGCAAGTCAAGAAAATGATTCTGCTCACGCAACCGGAGACGCTCGTCTTTCAACTGCTCCATCATGCGGTTGAAAACCAACACAATGCGGTCGGCTTCCTTTTGTCCGACAGGAGTCAGCCTACTGCTGAAATCCTGCTCACGAAGAAGTTCCATACCGTTGCCGATGATATCAAGCGGTTTCACGACTTTGCGATAGAAATAAACCAGAAACACAAGACTGAATGTAATGACTCCCTCTCCTATATAAAACAGCGCACCGCGTTCCTTCAATGTAAGAACGAGCAGGATAGTCCATACTGCTGTCAACAGTAATGCTAAAAAGAAGAACAAGAATTTCAGTTTCATATTTTATCCGGTTCCGTTTTTGCTAATCATTCACTTGTATATTGTATTTCTCCAAACGGCGATAAAGAGCGGCCCGGCTGATTCCTAAGGCTATGGCAACCTGTGACATATTATTGTTATACTTTTCAAGCGTTTGCAGAATAGTCTGCTTTTCTATCTCCTCCAAGGTCATGCCTTGCAGATTCGTTGTCATCTTCTGTTCTATAGGATGCTGGTATTGTGATTTAAAATCATCCGCAGTCAATATTTCCTTTCCACTGACCAGCAAGGTACGTTCCACCAAATTCTTTAATTCACGGATATTACCCGGATAAGGCAAACGGCTCAAATAATCCATCGCTTCAGAAGTAAATTCCACTTTGGGAAGACCGTTCGATTCACATTGTTTGTCGGCGAAATGACGGACCAATAACGGAATATCCTCACGGCGTTCGCGTAATGCCGGAAGATGCACCGTAATTAAATTAATACGATAGAACAAATCCTCGCGGAAGGTGTGTTCCTGCACCATCTGCCGTAAATCGGCATTCGTCGCACTGACCACACGGATATCGACTTTACGGGGGACGGCTGTCGCCCAAAACTTCAAAAGTCTGCTCTTGTAACACGCGAAGCAGTTTCACCTGACAGCTTAAATCCAAATCGCCAATCTCATCCAAGAAAATCGTACCCTTATCAGCCAGTTCAAAACGTCCTACCTGTCGGCTGTGGCATCCGTAAACGCACCTTTCTTATGACCGAACATTTCACTCTCGAACAAAGTATGAGAAATACCTCCCAAATTCACTTTCACAAAAGGTTTCTTGCTACGGGAACTGTTCAAATGCACCGCTTCGGCTATCAACTCCTTACCTGTACCACTTCACCGGTAATCAAGACCGATGCGTTGGTACGCGCTATCCGCTTGATCGTGGCCAGCACATCCATCAGTGCCTTACTCTTTCCAATGATATGGCTACGGTTGAAGCCGTCATTATCTTCCACCGGAACCGCTGCTTTCTTATCTTGTGAAGTCAGCTCCAAAGCAGTTTCTATCCTTTGCATCAACGCTACGTTGTTCCAAGGTTTGGTAATAAAGTCGAATGCACCTGCCTGCATCCCTTGCACGGCAAGCTGGATACTTCCCCATGCCGTCATCAATATAACGGGAACATCGGGCCGGAACACTTTGACCTGTTTCAAAAGCGTCAATCCTTCTTCACCACTGGTGGACAGGGTGAAGTTCATATCCATCAAGATTAACTGGGGTGCAACCGAACGGACTATTTCAATAGCCTCTTTGGGACCCGGTACGGCCTGCACATCATATTTCGCCCTTTTTAGCATAAAGCTCAGAGAAGAACGAATGGCACTGTCATCGTCTATAATTAATATCATACTGCTGCAAATGTAGAAATTATTATTTTAATAAGTACAAAGACAACCCCATTTATATTCAAACAGAATTGAATAGTAAAAATCCTATTGTTTGATAATCTTTTCGAAATCGGCATCAATATTAGTATTGGTATTGAAATCCCACAATGTCAAGCTGCGCAACTGGTAATAATAGTACCAATAATAGAACAACTCATTGATATGCTTCTGACGAGCCTCATCTTTCTTTGTCTGGGAGTCATTCAAATCCAATGTCGAGATTTTACCAACCATGAAGGTTTCCACATTGGTACTGTAACGTTTCTGGGCAATCTTGTCCGCATCGTCTGCTATCTGCAACTGGGCCTGCTGATTATTGAACTGTTCTACAAGGATAAACAGATTCTGATTGAAATTCATGGTTTCCTGACGTAACTTGCTTTCGGTCACATCGCGGTTACTTTGAGCTATCTTTACCTGACCACGACGTTTTCCCCAGTCAAGAATAGGAATCTTAAAACCGACTTCCACAATCTGGTTGTCTTTCAAACGGCGGTATGCACTATTAAATTCATTGTCTGTTCCTGTAAAACCTACCTGTGCATAGAGCTTGATTTCACGTAAATTACCTTTCGCCTTAGCCACTTCAAAATCTGCTTCCAACTGGCGGCGACGAATATTATGTGCAAATGAATTATTGGCAAGTGCTTTGTCCAAAACATCCGGATAGTTCAGCAAAACAGTCGGAATCGTTTCGGGAACAACCGGCTCCAGTTCCTCATCCTCTCCTAATGCCAGAAATGAACGGAGTTTGAACATATTACTTTCAAGTTGCTTTCATTTTCAGTCAACGTAGAACGGGCATTCAATACATTCAGTTCCAATTGCAACAAATCATTTTCACTGATCTGCCCCATGCTACGCTTTGCCTTAGCCACTTCATACAGTTTATCTGCATTCTTCAGATTCTGTCGGGCAATGCTACATTTTCCTTGGCCAGCAACAAATTGAAAAAATAATTGATAGTAGTCATGGTTACCTCTTCGGTTGCAGTAAGAAATGCGGCTTTAGCTTCAGCGTATCTCACCGGTTCGATGCGGCGGTTCCATTTAATTGTATTCACTCCGAAAATAGGTTGTTCCAAAGTCAATGCCACAGGAACAGACATATATCGTTTTGATTTATCTCCATCCAGTTGTTTCAAGAAATCAAGAGAGGTATTCAATGAGAGTTTACCACCGGTCAACCAAATATTCTGATCGATAGAAACTTCACCATTCATTTCCATATAATTATTACGTACAAATGTATAAGCACCGTTATCCTGCTGATAAGAATTATACTTCTTATTATAGCTGGGAATAGTGGCTTCAAAATTCATTTCCGGAAGCAAATCCGCACGGAAAGTACGATATTCCCAATAAGCGGTTTTCAGCTCGTTTAAAGCTACGGCCGCATCTACACTTTGCACACGGGCAATAGTAATGGCTTCCTCCAAAGTGATGGCACGTCGCTTTTCTTGTGGCTGCGCTCCGGCAACCAACGATATGCCAAAGGCTAAAAATAGAGATATTACTTGTTTTTTCATTGCGTTATTATTCTTTTTATCAAAGGTAAGGCAAATGGTATGCCAAAAAACTATTTCACTGTTTTATAACACCTTACAACAAAAATGGAGTGTCCGAAATCGGACACTCCATTCATATACGAACACTGCTGATCATGTGACAATGAAATAACATTATTCATTATGCAACGCGTCTGCAGGCTCAATCCTCATCGCTTTCCGGGCGGGGAAATAAATGCCGAGCAAAATTATTATCCCCAACAACAGCATGGCCGACACAAAACAAAGCAAAAAACGTCCCCAAGCAGGTTCCATTAATGTATGCACAGTAAGATCCGCCATCTGCATATTCGCACAAACAAAAACAGCGGGAATGGCAGCCGAAACCAAGAGAAGGATGCCCTCAAGTACATAATAACCAAATACATTCATCCTACTGCAACCTAGTGCCATACGCAAAGCTATCTCACTTCGGTTTTTACGAGTCCGAAACCAGAAAGTACCCAGCATCCCTAAAAATATATTGAAAACAAAGAAAAGGATAACGGCATAGGTAGTATTCAGATAATTCACCGTTCCTTGCTCTATATCGAAAGCTTCCTTCATATCGCCATACGAATTTATATCGTATAAGTAATAAGGGCCGATAGATAATTTCCCTTGCATATCCTGCATAAACGTTCGGTAAATCCCGGTATGGAATTAGAAGCCACACGCACCGCAATGTGATGCCAATAAGTCAGCGGCGAACTGGAAGATAAATAAAAGGTTCGTAACGCTCGTACTCATCGGTCTTATGAGCAGGAAGTACCGCCATTACCTTATAATTAGTTTCCGGCTGCACACTATTCAGGAAATAAGGATTGAAACAAGTTTCCCCTACTCCATTGCGTCCGCTAAACAAGGAATCGCTTAACGTTTCACTCATCAACACCGGCATGGGGTATTCATTCTTGTCCCAACGCTCCGCCTCAAATGAACCTGATAATGGCTGCAAGCGAAATACCTTGAAATAAGTAGGGCTGACATAACGGATGAAACAGCCTACCACATGAGTCGAATCCGAATGCGGAGCATATCCCTCATACATATTATTTCCCGTATAAGGTATTGTCCCATAATAAAAACAAGCTTCCTCCACCCCTTGATATTGTTGGATCAAATGATAGATTTGCTCCAAATATTCAGCAGAATGACTCATTAATACAGAATCATTTTGCAAAGCCGGCTTAATATTCAGTTGAATATCAAAAACATTCTCCGTGTCATATCCTTTAGACTGACGGGCAGCAACCTCATAATTATAAACCAGATCGATGCTGTACCATAGCAAGACAAGAACAACAACCAATTCAACCACACCCATACATTAGCGTGCCTTTGGTTCCACATTTGTCTGAATAAACTCTTTATCATTTTCCTTTCCTCCTATTCTCCTTTAATGGTAGTTGCAATATTACGATGTGTGACCATCCATACCGGAATCAATACCGACAATAAATTAAAAACAACACATACGCCGAAAACCAACACAAATAAAGCAGGATGCAACAACAAACCTCCATCCAGACTGATACCTGATAATTCTACCTCGCCGCTACCAAACAACCATACACGTCCCAGCCAAACCAAAACACACGAAAACAGATATCCTAAAATTCCACCCAAAAAGACCGTAAGCAGATTCTCTAAAAACAACCTCACCATAATGGAAATACGTGATGCGCCATACGCCTTGCGAACTGCAATTTCTGTCACACGCTCCTGCATTCGGGCATTGGTCATACCTGAGATATTAATAGCAGGAACAATCAGCAAGACCATCAATAACATACTGTAAACCAACGGTGCACTAATATCTTTTCCACGAAAAAAGGTGTATTCCGTATGAGTATAGAGTTCGTTCATCTCGAAAGCATATTCTGCCGTTGAACTATTCAAACGATCCTGCCGATGCTGTACTTCAGTCCGTACCTCTGCAGGACGAGTATCCGGCAGCAGTTTGAGCAATCCCAGACGGATTCCTCCCAAGCCCCCTGTCCAAGTAGCATAATAGTCTTCATTTTCCAATGAGAAAGGAACAAAAGCATCAGCGTATGCTGTCTGGAAAATAGCATTGACATCTTTCACCACGCCTACCACTTTAGTAGGAAAAAAAATTACTTTGATATTCTTTTCCTACCACATCCGTCGTGCCGAAAAGCTGCAAGGCCATACGCTCGGTTATCACACTGACCCACCGACGGGCATCATACTCCTCTTGTGTGAAAGGACGTCCCGCTATAAATTCATAATCAAAGAACTTAAACCAGTTATCAGCCACAGGCCGCACATAATAGTTGAATATCTCATTCGAAGCGGACAAGTTACAAGGGTCTTGGAAACGCCACGATACCAAGTAACCTCTTTTACACTAGGAAGCTCTGAAAACAATGCTTCAAAGCCTTGCGTCCCATACCGCTGTTCTGGTTGGTATGATCCAGCTTACGATAGGTCATTCCCGAACCTGTATACATCATATCGCTCCGATCACTTTCCGGAGCCATATCCATTGTACGGAAGTCATAAATCATCACTACTACCATAACAAAAGCGATAGTGACAGCTGTTCCTATAATACTGATTGTAGCATAAAAAGGATTCTGCCGTATCAGATTAAATGCTTGTAATAATAGCTGTTTCATTCGTTTTATCTCTTCATTTTATTTATTCTTCATGTAATGCCTCAGCCGGTTCGATACTCATGGCACGACGGGCAGGGTATCCTATTCCAATGACAATCATTCCAGCAATCAGAATAAAAGTGCCCAGAACCGTAATCGCAAAACGACCTGCCGTAAAAGGCATACGTGTAACTTCCACCAGTTCGGCATATCCCAAATTCCACGCCACAACCAATGCAGGAATAGCAGATATCAGCAATAACAAGACTCCTTCCCCCATCAGACGACCGCAGATTCCCCAACGGGTAGATCCTAAAGCCATACGCAACGCTATTCGGCACGCCGATGCTGTGTCCGGAACCAGAAGTTCCGATAATGCCTAGAAAGATATTCAGCAATAAGAAAAATATGATACAAATTGCGTATTCAACTCATTCACCGAATCCGTTTCATAAGCTGTGCGTACATCACTCAAAGGAGTTATATCCAAAAGATATAGATTGCCCACCTGATATTGACGGTCGGCATCCACTATCAAACGGTCTATGAATCCATCATTCTGTCCCTCACGAACACGCAGGCAAACTTCTATATAAACCGTCTCACCTAAGGATTCCAACGCCTCATCTGTCAGGTACACAGCAGCATAACGGGAGCCGTAATCATCCGGAGCTGTAAAATGGTCATAACGGACCGGCTCGGTAAGAGCAGCTATAGAAAGATGCTCCGCCTCCGGCTCATTCCGCCAAACAGGCACCCTACGCCCTAAAAGTTCCTTACCATGCCAAGGTGCATCCTGATAAACATCGGCAATATTCACAGATAAGACCATGCCGGACGGTGTCAGTGCCTCAGCAAGGCTTTCACTACCCGAACCGTCTATATTGCGGTAACGGAATACATTAAAATACTCCGGAGTTATCCATCGTTTCAAACTACGTACCGGGACTGTATCCAGATAAAATGAAAAACTGTTTGCACCGTCATTATAAGGTATACAGTTTTGCGAGAGGCTGACTGCTTCCACATCCGGACGATGCGCAAGCCTGTTTACAATTTCATGCAAATCGGCAACATCTTCTTTCATAGTACGGCCAGGCTGATAAGCAGCCGCCTTCGAAGTCATCCGCTCAAAACGAAGAACATACGTATTTTCTATATCAAAGCCCATCGGCAAATTATAGATGCTCAACGTGACATATACCACATCCACAATATACCATAATATGACAAACACCACAAAAAGTTCCATCCACAGAAACGCATTGCTGCGGCGCTCGTTCCATATCTGTTTCAATAAATTCCTGTTCATGATCTAACGTTGGTTTAAAGCGTCCGTAATATTCATGCGCGATGCCCTCCAGGCAGGGATGCACGCTGACAGCAAATTCAAGAGCAGGCAGAAAATGAATGCGGCCAAGAATATCCAGGGACTGAACAACATATCTGCCGAAAGACTGGTTTCTCCTATTTGGGCACGGTTCTCGCTATTGGAAAATAAGAAATCATTCAATAAAAAGTACATGCATAACTGAAAAGCATTCCTACTGCTCCGGCTATGAGCGTCAATAATAAATTTTCATAAAACACTTGCCTCAACAAGACATTGGCAGTAGCACCAAATGCCTTCCTCACCCCTATTTCCGACATACGCTTCCGCATACGGGACAAGTCATGCTACTCAATTTATAGCCGGTACCAGCAATAAATAACAATCACCAACAGGTAGTGCAAATAAGCTTCCTTCGCCTGTAACTCTCTTCCCCAGTGACGAAAGATAAAAGAGAAACGATCATCGGGTTGTCCACGATAAAAATTTCGGAATCCTGCAATCCGTCATTGAATTTCTGACGCAGGCGTTCCGCCTCTTCTCTGATGGCAGGAAAATCTTTCTCCGAATGTGCCAGAATGACCACACGAAAGTTCCCATCGCATTGTC
>ENA-OQHP01000389-OQHP01000389.1-human-gut-metagenome-genome-assembly--contig:-NODE-389-length-14100-cov-1.809275_pt1 | contig 14100 bp, 25 predicted proteins | sample MGYA00242563_ERZ504717 | MGnify/ENA primary metagenome ERZ504717 (study PRJEB26092, sample SAMD00036212) | human gut metagenome | host: Homo sapiens | study: EMG produced TPA metagenomics assembly of... | reverse complement strand
CTTCCTTCTCGCGCTCGGGCGTGTTGGTGATAGCCGCGATGGAGACGTCATACTTGGCGCCCGAGGCAACGCCCGGAACCAGCGTGTCGAAGTCATTGTTGACATACTCGACATCCAGGCCCAGCTTGTCGGCGATAGCCTTGATGAGCTCAAGGTCAAAGCCCTGATAGTCGCCGTTGCCGTCCTTATACTCAAACGGAGCGTATTCGGCAGAGGTGCCGACGGTCAGCGTACCGTCCTTGACGAGCGCGTACTCCTTGGAGCCGTCGACCTTCTCGACCTTCACGTCGTCAGAGCCGTTGGAACCGGCATCGGAACCAGAGGTGGCGTTGGACGAGCCGCAGCCCGTCAGAGCGAGGGCGAGCGCCATAGCACCCGTGGCGGCAAATGCGCCAAGCTTCTTCAGCTTCATAATCAGTCTCCTTCCAATGACCCCACGTGATTCAGAAGTCTGCAAAAACTGTGGGTTATTATGCACCCGCTTGGAAGAATCTGCAATTAGAAAACTGATTGAAACAAACCCATAACGTGAATGAAGCACTCCACTTTATGGCAACCATTACTGCTGCAACGACCTTAACAGTTTGATTTCAGCCGCATAACCTGCAAGTTCGTTCGGTGTCTCCAAAATGAATGGCAATGCGCGCAAGCGGCCATTCGATACAATATTCTGCATAACTCGCATACCGCCGCCAAATTCTTCACTACCCAGGTAGCCCTTACCGATGCACTCGTGGCGATCCTTGTGGGCGCCGCAGGGGTTCTTGGAATCATTGATATGCACAGCGCGCAGGCGCTCGATACCCACCACCCGATCAAACTCGTCGAGCATGCCGTCAAGATCGTGGACGATGTCATAGCCAGCATCATTCACATGGCAGGTGTCCAGGCAAACGCCCAGCTTGCCCGAAGCTCAGAACGCTTGTCGCAAACGCCCTCGATGATGAGCGCCAGCTCCTCAAAGCTGCGGCCCACCTCGGTGCCCTTGCCGGCCATGGTCTCGAGCAGCACCGTCGTCTGCTGGCCCTCAAACATCACCTTGCACAGAGTTTCGACGATCATCTGAATGCCAGCGTCGGAGCCTGCCCCACATGCGCACCGGGATGGAAGTTGGTAGTAGTTGCCGGGCAGTGCTCCATGCGCCGCAGGTCCTCTGCCATGGCCTCCAGGGCAAACTCGCGCGCCGCTCTTTGGCCGAGCAGGGGTTATAGGTATACGGAGCATGAGCCACGAGCGGACCAAAATCGTTTTGCTCCATAAGCTCGCGCAGGGCTGCCACGTCATCCATGTCAAGGTCTTTCGCCTTGCCGCCGCGCGGGTTGCGCGTAAAGAATGCAAAGGTATTGGCGCCAATGGACAGCGCCGTCTCCCCCATCGCCCGATAGCCCTTCGTCGTGGATAGGTGACACCCGATCGTCAGCATCCCCAGCTCCCCCTCATCTGTTGCGTGAATAGTTCCTGTCGATGCCCTATTCTGCCGCAAACAGGAACTATTCCACCGCAAGTTATAAAAGGGTCATGAGGAGCGCGTTTTGCCGAAGGCCTTAAGCGCCGCCGTCACGGGGCCGGGCTGAAAACGGCGGCGTACGGCGTCCAAGCGCCCGGGGATATCGATGTGCTGCGGACAATGCCGCGCGCATTTGCCGCATTTGACGCAATTGCTCACCAACTTGGGCTCGCTTGTGCGCACCGCGCTCGCCGTAAGTACTGCGATAGACCCGTAAACCAGCTGTGCGCATAGCTTGCGTTGTAGGCGGCAAAACACCCAGGGATATTGATGCCTTTAGGGCACGGCATGCAATAGCCACATCCCGTGCAGCACGCGATTCGATTTTTCAAACTCCGTCAGCACGTGCGCGATGGCATCGAGCTGAGTAGCTGTCATCGAATCCGGCAGGGCTCGGTCAGCCAGCGCCGCGTTCTCATCCACTTGCGCGGTATCGGTCATACCCGAAAGCAGCATCGTCACCTGAGGATGATTCCACACCCACGAAAGCCCCCAGGCGGCAGGAGTGCGCAAATGCGGGTCACGGGCGCCATCGAGCACGGCGCGGGCCCGCGGCGGTAACTTGCCCGCTAGACGACCGCCCAGCAGCGGCTCCATCACAAACACCGCGAGCCCGCGCTCCGCAGCCGCCATGAGCTGCCGTTCCCGCTTGGTAGCGCTCGCCGGCATAGTTGTACTGGATCTGGCAAAATCCCAATCGTACGCGTCAAGCATCGTCAGAAAATCCGCCGCGCTGCCGTGATACGAAAAACCAATCTGGCGAATGCGCCCCGCCGCCTTTTGACGCGCAATCCAGTCCTCGATGCCCAGCGCCACCACACGTTCCCACTGAGCGGGCGAGGTGATGTTGTGCATAAGGTAATAGTCGATATGGTCGGTCCGCAGCCGACGCAGCTGCTCATCAAAGAAACGGTCGAAATCCCCCGTGCATACACACGAGGCGTGCGGCAACTTAGTCGCCAGCAACACCCGGTCGCGCAGCCCCAAGCGCTCAAGTGAGGCGCCCACGCACACCTCATTACCGGGATAGAGGTACGCGGTATCCAGATAATTAATCCCCTGCTCCACCGCACGGGAGATGATGGCATCGGCTGTCTTCGCATCCGGATGGCCCGGCGCACCGGGAAACCTCATACAGCCCAGGCCCAGAGCAGATATTCGGTTACCACTTTTGGAGTCAACGCGGTATTGCACGGACCCTCCCTTCGCCATCAGCGCTCGGCAAGGCGAAACACAATGGTCACGCGGCCGAAACATCGTGGAATCGCAATCGAGAACGTATCGTAACGCAGCAGAAATCGAGCTGTCACGGCACCGCATTAACATCAGCAAAAAGCCCGATGAAAGGAGCCACCCATGCCCGCGCTCGACCTTTGGAACCTCGCATCCCAGCTCAAAAGTACCGATTATCGCTGGGTTGACCTCACCCACACGCTCTCGTGCGACACCCCGCACTGGTTTGGCTTTGAGCCGTGAGTTCCCATGCGTTTGTTTTTCTAAATACGGCTATCCGGCACACGCAACATGCTCCGGCAACACCAGAGTTGAGGCTAACTTAAGACCCCACGATCTCGTCCTCATCATCGCGACAAAGGACGACGCCGGCGCTTCCCAGCGCAGCGACAGCAATCAGAGCCCCCACAACGACAGGAGCAGCTCCGCACGAGCCCTGCATGCCCGCGACAAGCGCGGCCGTAGGACCAAGACAACCCAGTGCAAGTGCGACGGCGGCAATAGCGATATCTCGAGCGTTCATGGGACCACTTCCTCCACGGGAAAGACCTTGCTTCTCATGACTTAGTGTGCCCCGCCGCCCATATGCGCAACGTAGTGCCACGGTAAGGGCTCTGTTAACCCAAGCGCATATATAAAACAGGCGCCTTTACGTTGCCCGAAAGCTCGGTAAAGACGCCCGTCAGTCGCATCAAATCGGTGCCGAAAGATTACCAACCGGTGTAGTAATCGGTAGTTCCGGCTGCGCAGCCCGAATCGTAGACCTTGCACTCGCCCTTAGAGCCCGTAAAGTCGAGCCCTGGGCCTTATCGCCCGCAGCCACGACGTAGTAGCCGTCAGAATCACGCCAAAAGCCCTCGGAATCCTGCGTCCACTCGCCCGTGCGGTGATGGTACAACACATTGCTGCTGTAGTAGGTCTCACGGCGGCCATTGTAGTTGTTAACGCCACCGGAGCGCGTCAGGCCCGAGCCGTTCGCATAGAAAGCAGCGGCAACGTAAGACGAACCGTAACCGGCGTTGTAATACGAAGCCTGAGCGGCCGCGGCCGCGGCCTCGGCGGCCTCAAGCTCAAGCGCCTCGCGCTTAGCATCCTCGAGCGTGGCGCGCAACTCATCGAGCCCGGTCGACTTGGCGTCGACCTCCTCCATCGTCAAAAGGCTGCCCGTGCCGTCAATGCACTCATTAAGCACGGCACGCTCGTCATCGGTGGCGTAGTCGCCATACATGTTCATGATAATTGGGCGCGAACTTCCAAAGAGTCGCGCTTGGCCTCCATAGAGGCGTTCCACTCCTGCATGGAGCCAAAACCGTCGCCGCGATAATCGACGGGCTGCATCAGCGTCGTCTCGGAGGACGGGGACCCAACCGCGTCGGACAGCGTGGCCGCGTGGGCCTCGGTTGCGCCGGCACCCACCAAAAGCGCCACAGCAAGCGTGGCAGAAAGGGCGGCGGCCTTCGGTTTTCGTGAATCGATCCTCATGTAGCTGGAAACCTCCGTAGTGCGTTTTTGCTGCGTTTAAGCTGCGTGTGATTCGATCGCGCTGCATAGTACCCCGAGCAATTCGCGACCTGCGGTTTTTCTCAAAAGGTGCACGTCATTTGCGTAAAACTCACATTCACTTAACAGGAGTTTTCCATATCTAGATTGGATATTCGACGCTAAAAGACCTGTTTTTTAGGCATTCCTATGCAAAAAGGCGTCTGCGCAAACATTGTTCGCACAGACGCCTTGAGCAGGCATTTTATGCAGTTATACCTATCGAGTCGCAAGGGGTCCTTGCACAAGTCGCCTTACTCGTCCAGCGCGGCGAAGGCCTGCTTCAGATCCCAAATGATATCCTCGGCGTTCTCGGTACCGATAGAAAGACGGATCGTGGAGGGCGTGATGTTCTGCTCGGCGAGCTCCTCGGCAGAGAGCTGGGAGTGCGTGGTGGTAGCCGGGTGCACGACGAGCGACTTGACGTCGGCCACGTTGGCGAGCAGCGAGAACACCTGCAGATGATCGATGAACTTCCATGCAGCTTCCTGGCCGCCCTTGATCTCGAAGGTGAAGATCGAGGCACCGCCGTTGGGGAAATATTGCTTGTAAAGCTCATGATCGGGGTGCTCAGTCAGGCTCGGGTGGTTCACCTTGGCGACGTGGCTGTCACCAGCCAGGAACTCAACGACCTTCTTGGTGTTCTCGACATGACGGTCAACGCGCAGCGACAGAGTCTCGGTGCCCTGGAGCAGGACCCAGGCGTTGAACGGGCTGATGCAGGCACCCTCGTCACGCAGCAGGATAGCGCGGACATAGGTCGCGAAGGCGGCAGGGCCGGCAGCCTCGGCAAACGAAACACCGTGGTAGGAGGGGTTGGGCTCAGCGATCTGGGCGTACTTGCCACTCGCCTTCCAATCGAAGTTACCGCCGTCGACGATCACACCGCCCAGCGAGGTACCGTGGCCGCCGATGAACTTGGTTGCAGAGTGGACGACGATGTTGGCACCATGCTCCAGCGGACGGAACAGATACGGGGTGCCGAAGGTGTTGTCGACGACAACCGGCAGGCCATGCTTCTTGGCGATCTCGGAGATGGCGTCGATGTTGGGGATGTCGGAGTTGGGGTTACCGAGCGTCTCGAGATAGATGACCGTGGTGTTGTCCTTGATGGCGCCCTCGACCTCGTCCAGGTTATGGGCATCGACGAAGGTGGTCTCGACACCAAACTGGGAGAGCGTGTGCTCCAGCAGGTTGTAGGAACCGCCGTAGATGGTCTTCTGGGCGACCACGTGGTCACCGGCCTGGGCGAGGGCCTGCAGGGTATAGGTGATGGCGGCGGCGCCAGAGGCGACGGCGAGGCCAGCAACGCCGCCCTCGAGCGCAGCGATACGGTCCTCGAAGACGCCCTGGGTGGAGTTGGTCAGACGGCCGTAGATGTTACCGGCGTCGGCAAGACCAAAGCGGTCGGCGGCGTGCTGGGAGTTGCGGAACACATAGCTCGTGGTTTGATAGATAGGCACAGCACGGGAGTCGGATGCAGGATCGGCGCTCTCCTGGCCAACGTGCAGCTGCAGGGTATCGAAACCAAAGGTGTGCTCGGGGTTGTTGATAAACTGGCTCATGATGATCTCCTTGATCGAAGAAAGTAATAAGAGTAAGAGAAGTAAGTCGCTGTCTCCTGATCACGCCGACGGGCGCAAACAGGAGCCCGGCATTCGTCTTGGTAAGCAATTCATATGCGGGCCTCCTTTCGCATCCCGGTTCCTTGGTCGGCTTAATTACCTACCGCCTTTGTGTGTTTTGAATAGTACGAGCATTGTTTTGCTCGGTCAATCACTTAAAAGCGCTAACTTGTTATCGGTTTTTAGATAGCTATCGAAGGATGGGCGCCGATGACCCTCCAGCAACTTCGTTTTTGATCGCCGTGGCAGAGTCCGGATCGATCAACGCCGCAGCCCAGCGCCTTTATACGGCACAGTCCAACATCTCAAACGCTGTCAAAAGCCTGGAACAGGAGCTCCATCTGGAGATCTTTACGCGCTCCAGCCGCGGCGTCACGCTCACCAACGACGGCACCGAGCTATTGGCTATGCGCGCCAGGTCTAGAGCAGGCCGACATGCTCGAGGCACGCTACGAGGACGGCGGCACACCCCAGGCGCGCTTGCCGTCTCGGCCCAGCACTACGCTTTTTCGGTCAAGGCCTTTGTCAACGTCGTCGAGCGCTGCCGCGACAGTAAGTTTGAGTTCATCATGCGCGAGACCACCACCTCGCAGATCATCGACGACGTCCGCGCATTTCGCAGCGATATCGGGCATTCTGTACCTGGATGACTTTACGCCCGCTTCTGCAGAAGGCCTTCGCCGATGCCCGCGCAAGCTCCATCCCCTCTTCGACGCGACGGTCCACGTCTTCGTTAGCGAACGCCACCCGCTCGCACGCCGCCCTCAGCTGTCCCTTGCCGACCTCACGCCCTATACGCGCTACAGCTTTGAGCAGGGAACCTCAAACTCCTTCTATTACGCCGAGGAACCTTTTAGCTATATCCCTTGCGACCGCAACATACGAATCTCGGACCGCGGAACACTTACTAACTTACTTATCACGTCGAACGGTTACACCCTGTCGACCGGTGTCCTTTCCAATGAAATGCAGTGGGGTATGGCATCGATCCCGTTAGCAGACGCCCCAACGATGCACGTAGGATATATCATGCACGACGAGCGCAAGCCCTCTCCTCTCTTGCGGCAATACCTCGACGAGCTCAACCGCATCATCCATGCCAACTAACTGTCGGAAGACGGGATAGAAATCGTAAATTGCTAGCCCCCGGCAGGCATGGCGCTACAATGGTCACTCACACGAAGCGTACCCAACGAAAGGAACCATGTGAAGGTCATCATCTATACCGACGGCTCGGCCCGATCAAATCCGGGACGCGGCGGCTACGGCGCCGTGCTCAAGTACACCAACCCCGCCGGCAAGACCTTCACCTCCGAGCTTTCGCGTGGCTACGCCAAGACCACCAACAACCGCATGGAGCTCATGGCGGTCATCGTGGCGCTCGAGGCACTTAACCGCCCCTGCGAGGTCGAGGTCCATTCCGATTCGCAATACGTCGTCAACGCCTTCAACAAACACTGGATCGACGGCTGGAAAAAGCGCGGGTGGAAAACTGCCAACAAGCAGCCCGTCAAGAACCGCGACCTGTGGGAGCGCCTGCTTGCCGCAAAGAGCAAGCATAAGGTGGAGTTCATCTGGGTTAAGGGGCATGCCGGTCACGAGCTCAATGAGCGCTGCGACGAGCTCGCCACCACCGCGGCCGACGGAGCCAACCTCGATATCGACACCGGCTTTAGCGAGAGCGACCTGTAACGGCGTTTTCGCACGCTTTTATGTCCTCCCGCGCTACACTCGTCCTGTAGGCCAAACAACGCAAGGGGGACACATGCTGCGCATCGCAACCATCGGCACATCCATGATCACCGACGACTTTATCCAAGTCGTCAATGCCAACGACCAGGCTGCATTCGTAGGCACGCTCTCGCGCGACGCAGATCGTGGCGCCGCCTTTACCGCCGAACACGGCGGCGAACGCAACTTCACCGCACTTGACGAGCTTGCGTCCGCCGACGACGTCGACGCCGTCTACATCGGCAGCCCCAACGCGCTCCATCACGAGCAGGCGCTCGCCTGCATCGCCGGTGGCAAGCACGTCATCGTCGAGAAGCCCTTCTGCGCCACCGAAGCGCAGGCACTGGAAGTCTTCCGCGCTGCCGAGGCAGCAGGCGTCGTGGCCCTCGAGGCCATGCGCCCGCTTCACGACCCCGCCTTCCACGCCATTGAGGACGCTCTGGGCGAGATTGCGCCCATTCGCCGCGCCTCACTGCGCTTTGGCAAGTATTCCTCACGCTACAACGAAATCCTCGCTGGACGCGCCACCAATATCTTCGACTGCAATATGGCATCGGTTCCCTCATGGACATTGGCGTCTACGCCGTCGAGCCCATGGTCGAGATTTTCGGCATGCCTCTGGTCTCACCAGCATGACCACGCTGCTCGACCCCTCAACGCAAGAGCTCACCCATGGCCCCATCGACGGTTGCGGTTCCATTCTCGCCAGCTATGGCGGTGGCCGTATCTCCGTCGAGCTCGCGCACTCCAAAATTACGAATGACCTGCTGCCCTCGCAGATCGAAGGCGAGCGTGCACTATCCAGATCGACCATCTGTCCACGCCCCGCAACGTCCGCATCGACTATCGCGGCGACGTCGTACGCGGCTCGGCGACCGAGGCACCGCGCGAACAGGACGACAACGGCCGCGCGCTCGATCTGCCCAAATCGAGCAACACTATGGAATACGAACTCATAGACTTTGTCACCGCCATCGGTAACATCGATAACGTTAAGGAAGAGATCTGGGAGACCCCAGCGGGACGCCACGAGCTCGGCCACTACCGCGATGTCACGCTCGTCTCGCTCCGCATCATGGATGCCGTGCGTCAGCAGGCCGGCATTACCTTCCCCGCCGATTCAGTCAAGCAGGCCTAGCGATGGGCCTCTTCGATACGTTCTTCTCCAGCGTCACCGGCAGCAGTCGAGAGCCTCAAAAACCATCAAACATCGAGCTCGAGCTGCGCCGCAGGCTTACTGTGCTCGCAAGCGACGAGGCCACTCAAGACACTCCGCAGCGCTATTTTCTGCGGTGGGAGGGCCAAGTCCAGGGCGTGGTTTTCGCTTTACCAACACCAACCTCGCGCAGGCACGCGCACTCACCGGCTGGGTGCGTAACATGGAAGACGGCTCCGTCGAGATGGAGATACAGGGGGCTCCGGCAAACATCCTATCTCATCTCGAGGCGCTTCATGCCTCCTACGAGCGCATGGGAACGCGTTTTCGCCTCGCAGACGCCCAGGCCCGAGCCCCACTTACCAATGAAGACGGTTTCAGTCCTCGCTATTAGTATTGTGTGCTAAATACGGTATCATTTACCTACGACCGTTGACAGAAAAGAGGCGAGGCGCATGGCGGTGCAAAGAAGAAACACCAAGCAGCGGAAGCTGGTTCTTGACGCCGTGCGCCAAAGCTATAACCACCCCACCGCCGATGAGATCTACAACGCCGTGCGCGCGCAGGATGACAAAATCAGCCGCGGTACGGTCTACCGCAATCTCAATCTCTTGGCCGACGCCGGGGAGATCCTCTCCATCAAGACACCGGGCGGCAGCCGCTTCGATCGCACCATCGAGCCGCATGCGCATATCATCTGCACCTCGTGCAGCCGCGTCATCGACGTACCGCTCCCCTTCGATGCCCAACTCGACGCCAAGCGTCCGAGCAAATCGGCTGGAACGTCACCTCGCACTACACCATCTTCGAGGGCCTCTGCCCCAACTGTAGGTAGATTTTGGGACATGCTACTCAGCAAGTAGACGACGCAGCTCTTCTTCAACCGCGCGCACGTAGCGGACACGGTCATTGACACCGCGCATGCTGGGATTGCAGTCCTCCATCAGATAGGGATGGCCCACCACGTTGAGCATGTCGCGATCGTTTTCGTTATCGCCAAACGCCATCATTTCGTTAGGTGAGATCCCCAGCGCGCAACCATAATCGGCAAGCGCGGACCTTTGCCCGAATCAAAGCCGATAAAATCGGTCCATTCGGTTCCCGACGTCATCACGTCGACACGGTCGCTAAAGAGGCGCTCGAAATACTCCAGCGCCGCCGGCTGCTCTGTCTCGGGCGTTGAAACGCAATCTTAATGACGTCCTCGTCGATGTCCTCGGGGCGGTCGACCACCGCCACATCGCAGTGGACCTCATAGCGCAAATGATCGACGAACGCATCGTTGCCGCTCATGGTGTAGAGGCGCCCCTCACACGAAAGGGTTACGTCGGCATGGGGATAGGCGACCACGGCATTCGCGATATCCATAGCAAGGCTACGCTCCATGGAACGCTTGACAACGGCATGCCCCTCGCTCATCACCAGGCTCCGTTTTCGCATACATAGGCGAGCTCATCGGCCACCGGGGCAAACAGATAGCGCAAGCTCGCATATTGACGGCCGCTCGCCGGCATAAACACAATACCGCGACGATGCAGCTCATCAATGAGCTCAAATGCCTCAGGGCGTGGCTCGCGCTCCCCCGGATGCAGCAACGTGCCATCCAAATCGCAGGCGATCAGCTTGATTCCCTCAAGACCCATATGCTTCCCCCAAAGCCTCTCATCAACAGCAAGACGGACTTTGAATGGCAATCCCTCAAAGCCCGTCTTGCGCATACGCGCGCTTAGCCGCGCGTCTTTTTACGATCGTAAGTCTGAAGCCATGCTCACAACAACATCCGCCGCGCTCGATGCAAAGCGTCGACTGGCATCGAGCTCGCGTGCGACCACCGAGAGCCGAACGCCCCCAATGCCCCGGAGCATACGACCCAAAACCGGTTGCACCGGCGTATACATGCGCACGGTATGCTCGTCCGAGTCACCCCGGAAGAGCGGCGCATGCATGTTGCCGATCTCCCAGCACGCATGTGCGAGCACAATCGGATCCATGCGGTCGACTTCGACCAAATAGACCTCGGCGCTGCGCAGGCGTACGACAACCGCTACGGGCACCGTGCCCGTGCGGTCGACAGCGAGCACGTCACCGTCGGCAAGACGCTCGCCATCAGTGGCATCCAGCCGGGCATTCACCGTGCGCCCCAGCTCCGTCACGCCCACAAACAGGCGCGCATCAGCCTGGTCCCAATCGAGTAGCAGCTCGTCAACCTCAAAGACGCCACCCAGCTCCCGACGAAGCAGGAGTTCATAGGACGGGTCGTTGAGATTTCCCAAGCGCTCCGTAGCTACCAGGTCCACGGACATCAACTAGTCCTCGACCTCAACGAGCTCGATATCAAGTTGAGATCCTTGCCGGCAAGCTCGTGGTTGGCATCGAGCGTCACGGCCTCGGACGTCACATCGATGACGACAGCGGGGACAGGCATGCCGCTCGGCGTGGACAGGAAGAGCTTCATGCCCTTCTCGATCTGCTCGATGTTGGGAACCTGCTCGGCCGGGAAGGTCAGGACCATCTCGGGGTTGTGCTCGCCGTAGGCATCGGCAGCAGGAATGTGCACGGACTTCTTCTCGCCCACCTGCATATCGATAACGGCGGCGTCGAAGCCCTTGATCATCTGACCGGCACCGCAGGTGAACTCCAGCGGCTCACCGCGATCGTAGGAGCTATCGAACTGCGTGCCGTCATCGAGCGTGCCACGATAATGGGTCTTGACCTTCTTGCCCTGGTTGGACATGGTAACCTCCGTGATAAGGGCGGCGCACAACGCGGGCCGCCGTGAACATATGGCGCTAACTATACCCTAGTCATACAATTCATTGACAGTTTGCAAAGAAACGCTGCAACCGGAGGAACCATGGCATATCCCGTATTTGACCTACACTGCGACACCGCCGACCGTATCGGCTGGGCCACACTCGATCTTGACCTGCGCTTTACCGCCGGCACCGACGGTTATTTCCCCGGCGACGAAACGCATCCGCAGGATTTCGACCTTATCGAGGCAACGCCTGCGCCATCTCGCTCGCAAAGATCGGCAACACGCCGTGGGCGCAGTGCTTCGCTACGTTTGTCCCCGACGAGATTCCCACCGCCCACGCCGCGCGCTTCCAGGCGCAGATCATGGCGCATATGAGCGCCAGGCAATGCTCAACCACGACCGCATGGTCAACGTGCGCAGCGCCGCTGATATTCGCCCTGCGCTCAAAGACGGCAAGGTCGCCTGCATCCACACCATCGAAAACGCCACGTTCTTTGCCGAGGACCCCGCGCTGATCGAGGTGCTCAAGAGCTTGGGCGTGCTTATGTCGTCACTCAGCTGGAACGCGCAGGGACCGCTCGCGAGCGCCACGACACCCACGCCGCCTCACCGCCGCCGGCATCGAGGCACTTACGCAGATGGAGCACGCCGGCATGATACTCGACGTCTCCCACCTCAACGACGAGTGCTTTGACGAGGTTGTCGCCCACGCCACGCGCCCCTTCGTCGCCAGCCACTCCAACTCCCGTGCGGTTTGCGGCGTCAAGCGCAACCTCACCGACGACCAGTTCCGCACCATTCGCGACATGGGCGGCATCGTCGGCCTCAACTACTGCAGCGAGTTCCTATCCAACGATGCGACCGACAAGACCACCGCAGACGTCACCTTCGACCAGCTGGCAGCCCATATCGAACACTGGCTCGACCTGGGCGGCGAAGATGTCATCACACTCGGCGGCGACTGGGACGCGCCAAGGTGCCCGCTTTCCTCTCCGATGCCAGCAAGATGCCCGAATTCCAGAACATGCTCTCCAAGCACTTTGGCAAGACCGTGATGCAGAAGCTCTGCAGCGATAACGCCCTTGCCTTCTTCGAGCGTTATTAATTTCACATCCCTTGAGCGGCCGGCATACCGAACGGTCGAAATGCCGGCCCGTCCCCAATCTGAAGGACCGCTTTTGACGCAGCAGTTTACGATTTTCCTACCCCGACCGGATGGGATGCCCATCCCCGTCGTCGTTACCAAAAAGCGCGTCAAGAACTTCAACCTACGCGTCACATCGAGCGGTGAGGTCCACGCCAGCGCACCGCTCGGCGCCAGCCGCGAGCGTATCGAAGCGTTTGTGAAGCGCAACAGCGCCTGGATTATCAGCCGACTTGCCCAGCGCGAGCAACGTCAGACGACGGCACAGGAGCCGCTCAGCCCCTCGTCCATCATTGCGCTTTGGGGCAAGCCCATCACGGTACAGGACGCACTCGATCACAACTTTGTATCACCCGCACCGCGACCCCAGCAGGCCACCTTCGCAAGTTTTATGGGTACCGACGAATCGGACGAAGCCCACAGGCCAAGCGGCTCGCAATCCTCGACGGTCTAACGTCCGACGAGCTCCAAGCCCACATCGACCAGCTTTATACGTCCGAAGTCACATCGGCGCTGCGCGATATGGTGCACGCATACGAAATCGCAATGGGTGTCGCCGTTTCCCGCGTTTCCGTACGCAGCATGAAAACGCGTTGGGGCTCATGCACGCCCAAATCCGGCACCGTTCGCATCGCACGAGAACTTGCCGCCTACCCCGTCGAATGCCTCGACATGGTTATCGCCCACGAGCTCGTCCACTTGCTCGAGCCAAGCCACAATCAGCGGTTTCACGCCTTGCTCGACACGTACTGTCCCAACAATAGAGTTTTGTCGCAGCGGCTCAAGCAACCACCCATAGAGACGTATTAGAACCGGTTAACGCACGCGCTCGATCTCAACACCGCAGCTTGCCAGGGGAAGACCGACGGGCGCCCAAGGCTTATCGAGCTTAACACGCACGCCAAGCAGCAGGGGTACGACGTAGCAGCATCTGGGCCACACCCTCGGCTGCAGCTCGATAAGCTTAAAGGTATGCTCACGCAGATAGCCATCGACATCGTGGCACACCGAGCCGTAGTCAATCGAGCGTCCAGGTTATCGTGCTCCCCCGCTGCACGCAGGTCGGCATAGAGCACCAGGGACACGATGAACTTCTGGCCCAGCGCGTTCTCTTCGGGATACACGCCGTGGTTGGCAAAGACCTCGAGACCGTCGATAGTAATGCGATCGGCATGGCGCAGATCGTCATAGCTCACGTGGGGCACCGCCGTTGCAGTGGATATTTCGCCCCTTCCACGGCGGGCGAGTTCGGCGCCTTCAGTCTTAGTTGCATTCTCGGGCAGTTTCTTGTTACTCATCGCGATCGTCTCCTTCGTTTAGAACCCCGACCGCGCAAACTAACTACACGCGAATCGACAGGTTCTTTTTATCATGCTCCAGTTGCAAGCATTGCGCGCGGGGCATGCA
>ENA-OQHP01000388-OQHP01000388.1-human-gut-metagenome-genome-assembly--contig:-NODE-388-length-14134-cov-1.759049_pt1 | contig 14134 bp, 15 predicted proteins | sample MGYA00242563_ERZ504717 | MGnify/ENA primary metagenome ERZ504717 (study PRJEB26092, sample SAMD00036212) | human gut metagenome | host: Homo sapiens | study: EMG produced TPA metagenomics assembly of... | reverse complement strand
TATTATCGCGCTCTCCTCTTTGCATGCTTAGTCTGATGAGCTGCTCCAGTCTGTCGTGCATATTCTGCCCATCTACAGTTGCTGCCGTTTTCAGCATCTCATAGATTCCTGTTCTGATACCTCATGCCTGAAGCCATCTGAACAAAGCAGAAGTGACATTCCATTTTTCATTGCCCCGGTCCTGTACTCCGGCTTTACTTCTGCTGATGCCCCGACACACTGCAGCAGTACATTCCTTCGCGGATCTCTCATAGCCTGCTCCTGTGTCATATTTCCATTCATAATTTCCCGCTGTACATATGTCTGGTCTGTCGTAAGCCTTTCTATATGGTCTGAAAGGCTATATATTCTGGAATCGCCCACGTTTATAATGTAGTAGGCTTTTTGCGTGACAAGCAGCACTACCACTGTTGTTCCCATGTTTACTGCATGTGCTTTGCCATATGCTTTTATTTTTTCGTTCTGCTGCTGTATTACTTCATCCCACTGTCTTTCCAGAATCAGACTGTCAATATCCGGGTTCGACGATTTGCAAAGCTCAGGCAGCTGCTCGTCACTCCATCTGTCAAATGCTCTGACTACAGTGGCACTGGCCAGCTCACCCTTCGATAAGCCGCCCATGCCGTCACATAATACTGCAAATGCCATGTCTCCTTTGCATGTTGAGAAGCACTTTACCAGCAGACTATCCTGATTAGTTTCTTTTACGATTCCTCTGTCCGTGTCAGCTGCTATTTCAAATCTCATACTCACTCCTCCCAGAATTCAAAATCTTCGTTGCCAAGTCTGCCTTGAAGGCATGCGCTTTCGCGCATGCCACAGACATTGTTGTTTTTCCCACACCACCACATGGTGATGTAAATACATAGGTAATTATCTTATTGCTCATCATTGTCTTTCTTTTCTTTCATCTTTTTTCTCATATAATAAACGATTATCAATATCGCAATTATAAGTACAAATAATAATATTGCTCCAATTATATATACTGCCTTATCATTGTTTGTTTCTACTGATTTGACATCTGACGAATTTGATTCCATAGGTACATCATCTTCGGCAATCTCTGTATCTGCTTCTGTATCCTTACCATATATTTTTTTCACTTCATTGGTCTTTCCACCTTCGTCAACAGAACAGTCTGCACACTCTACCATAAGCCTTGAATCACCGTCTTTTGCAGAGAGCACCTCCTTAGGTACCTCAAACTCTATCTTTCCGTCATGCTTGTCCAGATAGTCAAGCATATCGTCTCCCGACATTTCCTTGATAACCTTTTTTTCTTTGTCATCCTTGCCCACTACAGTAATCTTTACACGTCCAAGCTTTCCGCCATCATCCTTCGGCATCAATACTGCATTCTTTGAGCCAATATAGTTTTCATTGTTTTTATCTACACCTGTCAATGTATATGTAGGTGCTGTCTTGTCCACAATAAATTCAATATTTACACTCTTCACATCACTGTAGGCAACTGAATCTGCTTTGTCCTTTGTCTCCACAACGATATTGTACTGACCCTCTTTTTCAAATACCGCATTTGATATCACATATTCGTACTTATGCCAGCCATCGCTTTCACTTACATTATTCACACTGAAGTCTGTTCCCTGCTTAAGTGCTTTTCCATTTACTTTGACAGTACAGCTGGTAACTTCATCCGGATTTATCTCTCTGACTACCACATCATGGTATACCTTCTGCACATAGTAATCCTTTACAAGCTTCATCGTATTGTCATCCAGCGAGAAGATTGAACCGCCTTTGTTTATGGAGAAATCCATCAATTTTTCTCCCTGCCCTGCAGTCTCTGTCACCTGCTTTCCGCCTGCATCTATAATATTGACTGTTTCATAAGAATTTCCGGCCTTATCCTGTGCATGGCATGTCAGTGAATACACTCCATCCTCATTGAGATTTCTAAACTCTACACGTTGTCCGTTTGAAATTGATATCACATTTCCGGTAATCGTTTTTCTTACGAATCTGCTATTTTCATATACCTCAACTGTAAGCACCGGTGAAAAGTATTCAAGATTAGTATCTGTGCACTCTATTACAAATGACATATTTCCTGAATTATTGTTTACTGAGCCCGGGGTTACACCTTTGATTGTTACAACAGGCTTTGTCGTATCTATGCAGAACTCCTGCTTTGCAAGGTCTTTTGCCATATTGCCGGCTTTGTCTGTATATGCAAGTGACCATGTATATGTGGCATCCGCATCAAAGCTTAATGTTGCCGTATGTGTATCACCATTATCTGACCAGCTTCCAAATGCCGGTGCTGCTACTGATTTTCCTGCATCCTGCGCAGTCATGCTCAGTGCTATTCTGCTTGTATCAAAATTGTGCTCCGTGGTTGTCACAGTTGCTGTTCTCTTGTTATTATAATAGTTTCCGTTTGATGCACTGTTGTTATCATATACTACCGAAATAACAGGTGCTGTCGTATCAATTGTAAATTTTGTCGGTGCAAGCGAATTTGCATAATCCACTCCTGCTGCGGCATTTCCCGCAATGTCTTTTACTCCGATTCCAAATGTGTAATCGTCATCATGTCCGTAATATATTGTAGCAACATGTACTGTATCATCACCGTTACCGCTTCCACCTTCTGTGCTCCAGTTTGAAAGAGCAGGTGCCTTACCTGCTGCGGCTTTTATTTCCGCTGCTACCTTTGATGCATCAAGTTACGCTCTGTTACTTTTACGGTTGCTGTTCGCGGTGCTTTGAAGTATGCTGTGTCTCCAAATGATTTATCTGCACTGTTATTGTCATAGCTTACCTGCACTGTTGGTGCTGTTGTATCTATTTTTATGTATTTTGTTACTGTGTATGCCGTTCCTGCATTGTCTGTTGCGGTAACATCTATACGCACTTCATTACTGTTGTTTGAAGCCGCGCTTATGTCAAATTGCTCTGTTACATGATTTTCCAGATCTTTTAAGCCCGCTGCTGTCTTATCATAGCTATATAATGTTCCATCCTGTGTCGTCTGTCCCATATTTGTTACCGTATAGTTTACGCTCTTTATTCCTGATGCAACTCCTGTGGCATTCTCATCTGATACCTCTATACTTACCGGCACATCTGCACTGTACACTCCTGATGCTGTCTCAGGTGTGATGACTGATATTGCCGGTGCGCATGTATCAACTACCAATCCATTTGTGCTGATATATGAAACATTACCGCTTAAATCTGTAACCCTGACATATACCACGCAGTTTTGTTCTCGCATTCTATCGGTTCACTGAAGGTGCCATCCTCATTAAGGCTGTCAAGTGTCTTCCAGTCAGCCTCCTGAATACTGTCTACGTCAATTATTGCATCCTCTGCTGAAACGAAATACTCTGCTGACTTGATGCCGCCATGCTCATCTCCAAGCTGTCCGGCAATATTGACCTTCTTGGCAGCAAATCTTGAAATCTCATATTTGTCTTTTGGCAGCAATAAATCCCACACGGTATCCATGCCTGTTGAAAGTCCGTCAAACCTGATATTTCCTGTCGGCGACTGTACGTCAATTACAAACTCTGCTGATTTGTCTCCTTCTATCTCAAATCCATTATCTGAATTACCACACAAATCTTTTGCACTGACACTCAGCTCATACTTGTGTCCTGCATTGAATACGAGCTGCTTACTGTAAACAGCTTCTGCTCCCTCGCCTGTCTTTACCCAGTATGACTTTTCAGACCATGCATCTGACTGTGTCTGTTCATTTCCATCAACCTTTACATTGATTTTTGTTTCATCTGGGTCAAAGAAAAGCTCATTCTCTTTTACCGAAATGGTTGCAATCCTGTTTTCCCTGTAATACTCAGTGCCTTTTACACTGCTGATGCACTGTGGATCCGGCTGCTCCGGTGTACCATATGTCACTGTTATTGCAGGCGCTGCCTTGTGAATATAAAATGGCTGGCTGCCGCTTGCTGTCAAATCCGCTACAGTCACGTTTCCTGCCTCATCAACAGCTTTAACATATACATCTGTCTTTTTATCCAGATAAGCCTCAGCCGATACATTTATGATTCCTGATTCATCAAGCTCATTCCATGCACCTTCATCATCCGATACTGACTGATCATCTGTCACTATCTGGTATTTTGCTGATACAACACCTGAAATGCTGTCAGCTACACTTGTTTTTATACGGACATCATCATTGAAATATTTTCTGTTTTTGCCCGCTTCCGGCTCTATACTGACATCAGGTGACTGACTGTCCATGCTGAACTTGAAGCTGTCACCTTTAACCTCTGTCTTAAGACCGGCATAATCAGTTGCCTTTACTGAAAGCATCAGATCAATTCCGTTAAACTGCTCTGCTGCCGGAATGGTTATCCTTCCTTCCCCGCTTGCGTCAAGCTCAACAGTCTGTCCTGATACAATTTTCCTTTTCCCATCAAATACAGTGTATTCAACACTCTTAATTCCTGATAAGCTGTCATCAGCCTTAACTATATAGCTTATATCATCCTTATGCCAGCCTTTTTCATCGGCTGCTGTCATGGTATCCTGAGACACTGTAAGCTCCGGTGCAGGGTATCAACAACCAGCTTCGATGTGGAGAAAAATGCTGTCTCGCCATTACAATTGTCCTGAGCCTTTACATATACGTTATATGAAGTATCCTTCAGATCAGATGTATTAATCTTGTACTTATATCGGGCATCATATGTATCCTCAATAAGCTCTAACGGCTTCCATGCTGAATCATCAAGCGCTTTTACCTGCTCATCATTTAAAATACTGCCACTTTCATCTGATTTATTCACATAGTAGAATGCCTGCTTTATTCCGCTGATATCCTCCAGCTGTCCATATACATTTGATGCCTGCTGACTGACCATATTCTGCTCGTCTATTAAATCAGCATCATATCCAATAGTACCTGAAGGCGCTTTTCTATCCACATAAAACGGCTGCTCTATTGAGCTTGTATCATTACACTCATGCTCCGCCTGATCCTTCGCATACATTCCGATTATCTGATATTTGTGTTCCTCATCCGCTTTTGTACCAAATGTGATGCAGCTGCTATAATCAGCCCTGTCACAATCCAGTCACTATACTCTATTCCTGCATCAATCAGCTTCTGGGCATTATCGACATCAAATACATCGAATTCTTCCCGGTCATCAACCTTTACCCCAAAGCTGTGTGGAACCATCATCCAAAGAGACATCGTGGATATTCATGTCTACTTTTCTGACATTTCCATAATAATCCACAGCATCCTTTGTGAAAGCAGGTTTATCATCCTCCTTTGGATTCAATGTTATCTTTGGAGGCTGTGTATCATATTTGTAGTCGAGCTGCAGACTTCCAATATCTGTGATAGCTCCGCTTTCCTTGTCCTTACGTGCTATTACAAGAGTCTGTCTGTTATCTCCCTGCTGTGGCATAAGCTGATATTTATCAGCTTCAATCCATTCATCACCTTTTCTAACCACATATACCGCCTGATTGTCACTTGCCAGCGATAATGTAGGTGCTTCTACATAAAATTTTGTACCCTGCAGCATTGTCCCTGTCAGGCTGTTATTCATACTGCTGTAATCATATTCTTTGATGGTAACAGTATATTCTGCCTCTGCTGACTTATATTTGTCATCTTCTGCTTTTGTCACCTTTATCCTTACAGTTCCGGTATCCTTTGCTGTCCATATACCGTTTGATGCAAAGTCTGTATCCTTTTCAATCAGATTTTTGCCTTCTACAACAGTGTATTTTAAATTGTCAACGGCTGCATCCGCCCTGTCGGATTTTACCACCGGAACAACTTGTTCCCCACATAAATATCATCCGCCGGTGTATACTCTACCGTCAGCTGCTGTGGCTGTTTTTCCTCGGTGGCATTATTATCCGAATCCTGTTCATCTGGAATTTTACTGTCAGATATATCATCCGAAGCTGCGTCGTTAGATATATCATACTCTGAAGAGGGTGTATCAGCACTTACCTGTGTTGCCGGAAGCGATGTCGCACCCATTACAGAAGCTAGCATGATTGCTAGTAACCTGTTAAGTTTTTTATTAAACACTCTCATATCTCCTTTTCTATAGTATTTTTTGTAACTATTCCGTTACGATTTTATTTATATTCCCACTCTTCATTCCATTATACAAAACAATGGTCACACAACGGTCACACGGAGACAACTTTGTGAAAACTGCATAATAAAAGCGCGAAAATTACATATTTTTTAGACAATTTTCGGCGCTTTTTTGGATTATTTTTTGTAACTATTATTTACTATACTTGTTGTATATCTTTTCAAACGCAGGCATAGAGTGCTTTATCATTTCCCTGTCCACACAGTATGATATTCTCACCCAGCCCGGACAGCCGAAGCCGTCTGCTGCTACTATGAGCACATCCTCCTCCTTTGCCTTCTCGCAGAATGCATTGCTGTCATCCTCGAAGTGCCTTTACAAACATATAAAAGGCTCCATCCGGCTTGAAGCAGTGATAGCCTATCCTTGTGAGTCCCTCATACAGAAGGTCTCTGTTTTCTTTGTAGGCATTGATATCACCGGTTGCCCCCTGGCATTTTACTATCATCTTCTGGAACAGGCTTGGTGCACACACGTAACCGAGTGCTCTTCCCGCACCACAGACTGCTGCATACAGCTCTGCCTTATCGTACACCTCATCAGGCACGAGGACGTATCCTATTCTCTCTCCCGGCAGTGAAAGTGACTTGCTGTATGAGTAGCATACCAGTGTGTTGTCGTAATATTTGGTCACAAACGGTACCTTGATTCCGTCGTAAACTATCTCCCTGTACGGCTCATCTGCGATAATGAATATCGGTCTTCCTATCTCCTTAGACTTTTTCTCAAGGAGGTCTGAGAGCTTTTTGATGGTCTCCTCAGAATAGACTGTGCCAGATGGGTTGTTTGGTGAATTGATTATGACACCTCTGGTGTGCGCATTGATTCTCTCCTCAAGCGCATCGAAATCTATCTGAAAATGCTCTGTGTCTGCAGGCACCTCTACAAGCCTTGCTCCTGCTGCATTCACAAATACCTTGTACTCCGGGAAATATGGCGCTATGGTAATAAACTCATCATATGCGTCACTTGTCAACGCACGAAAGCAGATTGACAGCGATGCCGCTGCTCCCATTGTCATGTAAAGGTTGTCCGCATTAAAATGTGTGCCGTGTGTGTTGTTCAAAAACTCAGCTATCGCCGCTCTCGTTTCCACGTCTCCCTGTGCTGACGTGTAGCCGTGCAACGCAACAGAATCATAATCTGTCACAAGCTCCTTTATTGTGTCGTTTACTATCTGCGGAGCCGGTATGCTCGGGTTTCCTATTGAGAAATCATATACATTTTCCTTACCTACAATTGCTGCTCTTTTTTACCATACTCGAAAAGCTCCCTGATTGCTGAGCGCACGCTTCCGAGCTGGTACATGCTTTCGTTTACTACCATTTTCTTGTCTCCTTATCTCTGATGTTCTTGCATATTTACCATTATAATATCTCTGCTTATGACATACAAATTTCTTTATAAACATCTCTTTATACACATATTGTTACCATTCATGACCGTTTATCCTGATATGAATGCCTCCATCCCGCACGCTTCGTCATCTCAATATGCTCCTTAAGCTCGCGGGCTGACATTCGCAGTGCCCCCAGGCTCATGACCGTCTGCTGCTCCAGTCCGTCCGAGGTTGCCACTGTTACCTTGTACCTGTCACGTATGCCAAACACAGTCTTTTCGATAAATGCATCGCTGTCTCGTCCTGCTTTGTATACACAACCTCTATATTGTGGAAGGTCTCTCTCTTTCCGGCATTGCCCTTCACCTTGTACGCATCAAACACCAGCAGCAGATGACAGCCCTTATAGCCCTGGTAATCCGATAAAACATCCTTCAGCGCATCCCTCGCCGAATCAATGTTTATGCGTGAAAGCTCCTTTAAATCCTCCCATGAAAATATTATATTATATCCATCAACTATCAGGTACTCTTCCCCCGGGGATTTCTTCGGATAAATCGGATTGCCGTGCTTATCATGCTTTACGGTGCGCGGTTTACCACTTAGACCTTCATACTCATTTTTCTTTTTGCCTGACCATTTGCGCCTCTGATCCTCTGCGATATCGTTTTTGCCCATGCCAAACTCCCTGGCATAAACATCTGCAAGCTGCGCATCAAGCCTCCACTGATGACATACCTGAAACAGCTTTCTCAAAGCTCGTCCTGCGGCGGTTTCCGGCAAGCGCCTGTGCATCCTCCGCTGAAAATGCATTCTGCGTGCGGGCACTCGCTGCAAGTGCCTCCTCAGACTCATCTCCGTGGTAGACATACGGCAGGTGCATATGCTCCGGGACCTCATCCCACGGCACCACGTAGCCTGAGCCGTGCGCACAAAATACCGAGCCTGTCGGATTGCGGAAATCCTCCTCGCTGTCATAGTGCATCTGCGCAATCACCTCCGCAGGATTGTGACACTCATCATAACCCCACAGCTCCAGTGTCAGGTGCCCGAGCCCCTTTGTATACGCATGCACCAGACTCACATAATCCTGCATTGTCGCAACCGGTGCCTTTCCTGTAATTGTTGCCATCTCCCTCGCAGCGGTTGTGGCAAACTGCGGGCTCTCGGCTCTTGCAAATCTCTGCTCCAGATCTGTCATTGCACGGCCGACATACTCCATCGGCACCTGTAGGATAAAGCTGTAGTATGGCTCAAGCAGCACGCTCTCTGTGGATTTAAGCCCCTGGCGGATTGCTCTGTATGTAGCCTGGCGGAAATCGCCTCCCTCCGTGTGCTTTACATGTGCTCTTCCTGTAAGAATAGTGACCTTCACATCGGTAAGCGCTGAGCCTGTGAGCACACCCCTGTGCTCCTTTTCCTCAACGTGTGTGGCTATGAGCGCTGCCAGTTTTGTCAAGCACATCCTCACTGCAAGTGGATGTAACTGTGATTCCGCTGCCACGCTCCGCCGGCGACAAAAGCAGATGCACCTCTGCATAGTGGCGCAACGGCTCAAAGTGTCCTACTCCCTCGACAGCCCTCGCTATCGTTTCCTTATATACAATGCTGCCCGGTCCGAAAGTGACAACAACACCAAACCTGTCCTTTATGAGACGCACAAGCACCTCCTCTGCACCTGTCCCATGAGCTGCACATGGATTTCCTTAAAACTCCTCCACCCACACTATGTAAAGCTGTGGGTCTTCCTCCTCAAGCTGCTTTAGCTTTTCCATAAATGCCGCCGGATTTACATCATCCGGCAGAATCATCCTATAGTTTAGTACCGGTTCAAGGATTGGCATATTGGACTGCTGCTCAACCCCGAGCCCCTGCCCCGGAAATGTAGAGCTAAGACCTGTGACAGCAACTATCTCCCGCCTCTGCCACATCAGCTATCTCATATTTTTCGCCGGAATACTTTCTTATCTGATCGATTTTCTCAATCATAAGGCCTTTCGCCTCGTCACCGCCATGCGCTTTGTACTCTATTTTGTCTCTGACTCTAAGACAGCCTCCGGTAACCTTTAAAAATGTAAGCCTGCTGCCTCTGTCATCCCTGCCTATCTTGTATACGCGGCAGAAAAATCGTCAGGGTAATTTCTTTCACACATAAACCGCGAAAGCCCCTGAATCAGCGTATCCACTCTGTCAAGCTTAAGTGCCGAGCCGTAAAAGCAGGGGAACACCTCCCTTTGAGCCACCGCCTGCGCAATATGTGCATCCGCAAGCTCTCCCGATTCCATAAATTCATCTAAAGAGGCTCGCTGCACATGGCAAGCTCCTCAAATAAATCCTGTGAAGAAAAATCCACGCAGCCATCACTCAGCTCGCTCCTTAGCTCTGCCTGCACTTCTCCGCATCCGTGCCCTGCATATCCATCTTGTTTACAAAAATAAATGTCGGCACGTTATAGTGCTTTAAAAGTCTCCACAGTGTGCGCGTGTGCCCCTGCACTCCATCAGTTGCGCTGATTACAAGTATTGCATAGTCGAGCACCTGAAGGGTACGCTCCATCTCTGCCGAAAAATCCACATGCCCCGGTGTATCAAGCATGACTACATGCCATGTACGAGCTGTATCTGCCGTACGTGCTACATCTGCTGTACGTGCTGTATCTGCCGCATTGTGCCACGCGAATATCAACCTTGCCTGCTTTGAAAAATGGTTATTCCACGCTCACGCTCCTGCGCATCGTTGTCCAGATACGCGTCCTGATGGTCCACGCGCCCGAGTGAGCGAATCTGCCCGGTGCTGTAAAGCATGGCCTCAGACAGGGTTGTCTTTCCCGCATCTACATGTGCGAGAATACCGATTGTAATGTGATTGTTTGTCATGTTCTGCTCCATTTATGCCTCAATCCAAGAACAGAGACACCTGTGGATGTCTCTGTGTCAGCCTTTATATCATAATCCGTTGATTTCCTAAATTATAGCATTTTGTGGTTGGTCTGTCATCTTTTTTCTTGATTGACAAATAATTATTTCGTACTTATAATGTAATTATGGAGAATATAATTATAGAAGTGTTTTGATTTTTAGGAGGATCAATCATGAGAGATGAATACGACTTTCCAACGCAAAACGCAATCCTTACGCAAAAAACTAAAAAAACAAATTACAATTAATATTGATGAAAATACAATAGATTATTTTAAAGTGCAAGCTGAAAATTCGGGAATTCCTTACCAGACACTTATTAATTTATATCTATCAGATTGTGTCACACAAAAAAGAGAACTCCAGCTTTCATGGAAATAATGCGAGGATAATATGAACAAAAAAGAAGTATTTGAACTAAAACGAAGATTAAAAAAAGACCAGGCAACCTTCAGTCGTCTGGTCGGATGCTACGTGGACTGCAACCATGAAAAAGTCTGCAAATTCGGTGGCAAATTTCTCACTCTGGAGGAGGATGAATACTACAAATATCTGGAGATTTCAAACAAGGTGCTTTCCGGCACTCTCGGAAACAACCTGCTCAATCTGCAGTTTCCGCTTGAGGAGGAAGAGGTCGGAGGCCGCCAGCAGATTCTCATGGCGCTTCGCGACAGCGAGCTTAATGATGAGACTCTGCTCGATACATACTATGATCTGGTCATCGACACCTACGATGAGGCCGGAAACTATCTGATTCTTTTGTATCTCGACAGCTACGATGTCATGACACGCACAAAGGACAACATCAACGTGGATGAGTCCGAGGAGGTGTACAATACATGCTCTGCGCCATCTGCCCTGTCACACTTTCAAAGCCGGGCCTTGGCTATCTGGAAAAGGAGCAGCGTATCGGAGCCCGCATAAGGGACTGGGTAGTCGGCGCACCTGAGACAGGCTTTTTATTCCCTGCCTTCAATGATAGGAGCACTGACATACACTCCACTCTTTTCTATACGAAAAATACCAAGGAGCCTCACTCTGAGTTTATGACAAACGGCCTCGGCTGCGGTGTGGAGCGCACAGCTACTGAGCAGAAGATGGCTTTTCATTCAATCGTCAGAAACGTGCTAGGTGCTGAGGACGAAAGCACTGATGACAAGCTGCTTGATATCCAGCAGAATCTGTCCGAGATGGCCGATGACTACGCTGAGACTCACGATGATGACGACGATCCGTTCATTCTCGACAGCGAGGCTATGAACAAGGTGCTTAGTGACTGCCATGTCTCTGAGGAAAAAGATTTCACGCATTGAAAAATCCGTCAATGAGGCCTTCGGTGACAAGCCGCCTATCGCAGCCAATGTCATTGATTCAAAGGCTCTTGCAGCTAATGAAATCCGCGTGGAAAAGCTTGCTCTTGAGAGTCAGGTCGGCGATTTAACTCTCGAACTCAATGAAAAAAATGCACAGCTTGAGGAGAAGGATTCTGTTATCCAGGAGAAAAATAATCAGATTGAAGAGCGCACCTCACAGCTTCTTGAGAAGCAGGAAGAGATTGATAATTACACTGCCCAAATTAAGACCTATGATGTGGTGCTTCATGTAAAGCCGGAGAAGGCTTCACAGATTCATGCGCAGGTCATCAATGGTGAGAAGTGTCTCGTCATTCCTATGAGGGAGAATGAGAATGCGACCATAAATGGGGTGAATACAAGTTTATAGGGCTTCGCATATCTAGGCTGTGGATACCGGCCTAGCATGCAGTATATTCCTCAGAAAAATATAAAATCAGCCACGGCATCATTTGCGGATAGTTTATTGATAGTTTGCTATGAATTATCATATCCACATTTTATGGAATGCCGTGGCAGTTATATTCTTCGGAACACACTGCATACTCTCCGGTAAATTTAGGGGACTAAACGGTTTACCAGCTCAGGACCTCATGTCCATCCTCTGTGACGAGTACCATGATTTCCCACTGCTGATGGAAGTCCATCGTCGGTGTATACTTCCCAGTTGTTCTTGTCATCTACGTAGATATCAGCCTTGCCCATGTTGACCATTGGCTCGATGGTAAATATCATGCCGGGTGCCATAACCATGTCGGTGCCGCGCTTAGTGTTGTAACCAACCCACGGATCCTCGTGAAATTCAAGTCCCACTCCGTGTCCACCGATTTCGCGCACTACTGTGTAACCATTTGCAAATGCATGGTCGTGCACTGCCTGTCCCATATCTCCGAGGAAGCCCCATGGCTTTACCTCTTTGAGTCCGAGCTCCACACACTCCTTTGTGACTTCAACGAGCTTTTTCTTCTCAGGGCTTACATTTCCGATACAGTACATTCTTGATGAATCCGAAAAATATCCGTTTAAAATTGTAGAACAGTCTACATTTATGATGTCACCATCCTTTAAGATGACATCCTTTGAAGGAAATCCGTGACAAACCTGCTCATTTACTGATGTACATACGCTGTAAGGATAACCCTCATAGTTGAGTGGTGCAGGGATGCCGCCCATGCTGGTGGTCATATCATAGACTATTTTATCAATCTCTGCGGTGTTCATACCCTCGTGGATATGCTCTCCTATGTAGTCGAGCACTGCGACATTTATCTTGGCGCTCTCCTTTATTCCTGCTATCTGGTCAGGTGTCTTGATGATTGAATGGCTCGGTATCTTATGATGTGCCTCAGCAAGCTTTTCAAGCTTCATATCAAATGCCGCATGACAGGTCTTATATTTCTTTCCGCTGCCACACCAGCAAGGGTCATTTCTTCCAATTTTTGTTGACATAAAATCTTCTTTCTAGTGATCAAGAGTAACGTTTCCCATATCGACTCTTTTCCACACTTTTTCTTTTATTTTATAGTTATTTTTCTCCAGCAGCTTCTTATATCTGCCTCCCGAGAAATCATAATCCGTTATATCGGCATTGTCAAGCCCTGCATATATTTCCTGATATTTCCGGGCTATTGCAGACTTTTCCATGGACGAGTAAATGTCATTTTTTTCGACTCCAAGCTTCTTTGCACCATCTATATCAGATAAATCATACCAGAAGTCCTTCTCTGAGTTTTTCAAAGCTTCTTTCTCGTCGTCAGTAAGTGTAATGCTCTCTTTTTGGCCATCTCATAAAAAATCTCATCGTGAATGGCCATGGACATAGCTGCTTTGCGCGCTGTGACACGGACAAATTCACCGTTTGTGTGGATATTCCAATACTTGTTTGGATTATCGGAATCATACACAAGGGCCTGCTTCTCGACATTCATCTCCTCAAATGCCACATAAAATGCCATATCGCGCAATGTCAGCTCTTTCCCATTCACGGTAACAGCCACATCATCCAGATGCTCATTGTATACAATATTCTGCTTCATATCATGATAATTATATGCATACACGCCGGCTATGACAGCCAGCACTGCAAGTATAATTGTTGTGATGTTGTTTTCTTATTTTGCGCAAGCTTTGCAACCACCTGATTTATGACCTTTCCGTCAGCCTTACCCTTGAAATGCGGCATGACTGCCTTCATTATCTGTCCTTTGTTTCCTGTTGCGATCACATCTGAGAACTGCTCTGTGAGCTCCTTTTCTACCTCTTCTGCCGACATCATTGCAGGAGCGTACTCCTCAAAGATTGCATATCTGGTATTGTACTCATCAAGCAGATCTGTTCTTGTGGCAGGGCATGTGTCAATCTGCTCCTTCACGGATTTCATTTCCTTAAGGATGACCTTGT
>ENA-OQHP01000387-OQHP01000387.1-human-gut-metagenome-genome-assembly--contig:-NODE-387-length-14137-cov-2.315703_pt1 | contig 14137 bp, 19 predicted proteins | sample MGYA00242563_ERZ504717 | MGnify/ENA primary metagenome ERZ504717 (study PRJEB26092, sample SAMD00036212) | human gut metagenome | host: Homo sapiens | study: EMG produced TPA metagenomics assembly of... | reverse complement strand
CCAACAATTCCCCGAGGCATCCATAACGAATCATTTTTTCTTTTCCAATTTCGCCTTAATACCTGCCACGCCTAACGCCAACTTCGTTTCATTGGCATTAAAGAAAAGAGAATCCGTACGCATGGAAAAGCTAATCATCGGCATCGCCGAATTTTGTTCCTTCGGAGCAAGTTCGCCAGTTCCAGCAGTCTTGCCACTATATATTTTAAGCGAATCTCCTATATTCGCACGCAATTTATTCATTTCCAATTCACATTGCAAAGTGACAATCTTTGTGGTATCTTGAGGATTGGTTGAAACAACCTTCGCTTTCATCCGATCTATCTCTGAAACAAATTTCCTACTATTCAATATTATTTCTCTGATATCCAATTCGGCCTGCAAAGTTTCACTATCACTGAATTTTAAATCGGCATTACCTAAAAAATTAAAATCTTTAGCAGTGTCTTTTAACTCAAAATCCTTTAAAGCCAATCTTCCCCCTAACCTGATACGTCCAATATCCTGCTTTTTCAAAGAAGAAAGACGACATTTTAAATTCAAACCCGCATCTAATTTACCACGGATGGTTACATTTCCTGCAAAGGGAAAGTTTTAGCTAAAGCATCCAAGTCAACTGTAGATTCAGTATGAAGTGTTATAAGTGGATCTATCAATAAATCCTCCACTTTGGCATCTGCTAGAATCTTGGTATGTGCTCCCTCAAAATGAAGAATTTTCAAGTTCAAAAATGAAGGATTGCGACGCATCAAATCAATATACGATTCAAAATCAGCCGTAAAATTATCAATACCATAAGGAAGTCCTTCATATCGGGCGGATGCATCATTAATCTTTATATTCAATGATACCGCCGGAAGCTGTTTGTTTCCATAATTACCTTCCAATGTTCCATCAACCTTAACCTCACCTTTTGCCGAAATCTGTCCACGTTTCACATAAGCCTCGGGAATCATATTCATGACTGTTTCCATGGAAGGTGCATGTAGTCCATATTTCAAGTTCACACCCACCATCTTGGTAACTGTATCACGTTTTAATTCACCGTTTACATCCAGCCGGATACCATTTATAGTCAATCCTGTATTTTTCAATGTCCACAATGCCGTAGACCTGTCTATCTCAATATCAGTCTGCAAGGAAGCCGCTACTTTATTAATCAATAATTCACCTTGCTGCCAAAAAAGAATATTTTTATTTTCAAATTCTACTCCCAATGAAGAAACTCTTTTTGTCAACGCCAGCTTTAGGCGCAAATCAACATCATCTATACGTGAATAAACCTCTGTATTACGATCATCAAAAATCAAATTGGCATGTTCTAACTCAACCTGACGGATATCTATCTCGCTATCAAATTTATTTTGTGAAATTGTATCTTTTTCCACAGCCAATGTATCCGAGGAAGTTTTCACTATCTCCCAATTCGCCTTACCTGCTTTATTTCGATAAGCATAAACAGCAACATTTTTCAAAGACAAATTATAGACACTGATCTTATTTTTCAAAAAATAATCCAAAGGATTCACTATCAACACACATTCTTTAAACGCCAATAAAGAATCGGTCTTTTGTGGAAGACTATCATTCAATACTTTAGAAACCAAGAAACCTTCGTCAACTTTTAACCCAAATTGAGGAAAGGTAGAAAAGAAAGTCAATTCTACACTTTCTACCTTCAAATCAGCATCCAGTGAACGATTAGCAACATTCAACACTATCGGAGTTAATTTATCTGGTGTAAATACATAGTTAATCACAAAAGCCACTACCACAAACCCAGTAAGCAGCAAGGCTCCCACTGTAATGGCACTTACCCTTATTAATTTACGAATTCTTCTTTCCATATTATGCAAAATTAATGAAAACACCCATGCCATCAACTTTATTTCGTGTTAATACTATAAAATAGACCAATAAAACAGATAAAAAAGAAAACAAGAACAATGATTTTTAATTTTGAGATATGAAGCGAAAGTTCTACTTTTGTTTCTCAAACTGAAAAAATATGAAAGCAACATCTATGTATATTTATCTGGAAGGTGCCAGGTTTTTCGCTCACCACGGAGTCGATCCACAAGAAACAATAGTAGGAGCTAATTTTATAATTGATTTAAGACTAAGAACCGATTTCACCCATGCAGCACAAACTGACGAACTGAAAGGCACCGTAAGTTATGCTGATATATATGCAGTCGTCAAAAAAGAGATGAAAACTCCATCCAAACTTTTAGAGCATGTCTGTGAACGCATAGGGCAAAGACTGTTTAATGATTTTCCAACTATTCAGGAAATAATCATCCGGTTGTCAAAAGAAAATCCGCCTATGGGCAGTGATTGCAGAAATGTTGGAGTAGAAGTACATTATACACGATGAAAAAATTATCTGACAAACATCCAGTCATTTAATTAAGTTCACCCTATTACATGCCCTCCTCTTAAAAACGTAAATATGCTATCGTGCAAATAACAACACAAACCAATAATAATGAATATACAGACCATGTTCATGACCCTACTTATTAAAATAAAGAAAGTTGTTTTCTTCCTTCAGAATGATAAAATTTCATGGTAGCACTGATTCCTAATGTTTCTATTCTGCGATAAAAACCTCATTCAAATAGGGAGCATTAGGAGAAATGCATTCAGAACGGTCTTCAAAATAAGTTTGATATCGCTTGGCCATCTTTGGAAAAATCCGCTCTACCTTATCATAAAAATAATCACGGGAGCCCCGTCTTAAAGTTACCCCGAACAAAGGAAGCACATAGGACGCTCCTGCTTCGGCAGCCTTCTCTACTATTTCCTCAATATCTTCTATAGAATCGTTTATAAAAGGCAAAACAGGCATCAATGCCACTCCTGTATATATACCCCGATCGGACAATATCTTCATCGCCTTAAAACGCTCGGAAGATGCCGGTGCATTAGCTCCAGTTTGCGCGCCATCTCGTCATCCGCTGTAGTGATAGTAAAACTAACGGCAGCATAAGTGCGCCCTATATCCTGCAATACATCGGCATCACGAGTCACAAGACTACTCTTTGTTATCACATGAACAGGAAAACGATGTTTGGCAATAATTTCCAACGCACCTCCAGTCAGCTTCATCTGTTTTTCCAACGGCATATAAGGATCATTCATTGAACCTGTGCCAATGGTTGCTTTTCCACGTTTCGTTCCCAGTTCATGATCCAGTAATTCCAAAGCATTCTTCTTTACAGAGATATGAGAAATATCACCAACACCATAGCAAGAACTACGTGTATCACAATAAATGCAACCATGTTGGCACCCTCTATACAAGTTCATGTTATAAGCAATTCCCCAATAATTATCTTTACTTTTCAAACGTGACAGAATAGACTTTGTTTCAATAGATTTTACCTCATGAACATTCATTTTACAGCTCCTTTTCTTTTTTGATCAAATTTCATCAAACAAAGATACAGGAATAATGCTATAAAAAAGAAATATAAAGAGAAGCAATTTAAAAAAAGTTTCAACTGGGAAAAAATGTTTTTTGCCCAACAAATAATATTTCATAACAATGCTAAAATGAGTCCGTTCCGGAATTATCTCATCTGTAGACTTCATCATATTTTCTATACGAGAAGCGGCAAAAGAATATCTTATATCCTCAAATTCTCTCCGCGCCTGCATTACAGCACGCGCATTCGCTCTATCCTTTTTCAGATAAAAACAAGGGCAGCCACTCTATCCAGTATACCACGTATAAAAAGTACATGTTCCAATTCCTTATCCGGCAAATTCTTATAAAGCATCAACAGATTATTTCTGAAATTCAAAAAAGTCTTTCTCGGATTCTCTTTTTTCAACGTAGCCCCTCCTACATGATATACCACACTTTGCGGAATACAGACAAGCTTTTTTCCCCTACTGCGCAAACGCCAGCACAGGTCAATTTCTTCCATGTGGGCAAAAAAATGACCATCCAAACCTCCAACTTCACGATAATCAGCCAACCGGATAAAAAGAGCAGCTCCTGTAACCCACATCACCTCCGTTACCGTATCATATTGTCCGCAATCCTTCTCAACAACATCAAAAATACGTCCTCTGCAAAAAGGATATCCATACCGGTCGATAAATCCCCCCGACGCTCCGGCATATTCAAAATATTCCTTATTATGCCAACTTAATAATTTAGGTTGGCAGGCAACTGTTCCGGAATGGGTGTCCATATAATCCAGCAAAGGTTCCAACCAATGCGGAGTAACCTCCACATCACTATTCAGTAAAACTACATATTCTGCATCAACTTGCTCCAAAGCCCGGTTATATCCTTCGGCAAAACCATAATTCTGATCCAGCTCAATCAAACGGACTACAGGAAATTCAGAACGAAGCATTTCAAGCGACCCATCAGAGGACGCATTATCAGCCACACATATTTCAATCCCCTCTCCTACTGAATTATCCATAACAGAAGGTATAAACTTACGGAGCATATCCACCCCATTCCAATTCAATATAACAACAGACACCCTTTTCATTTCTTTTCAGACTAATACCAAATGTATGGAATAATTCAGACTAAAACACCCTTCAACGCTGTACCCTCTTCATTAAAGCCTCCCATTCTTACACGAATCAACTGATTATCCAATTGATCATCGTGATCCATCTCCACCCGGATGTAATTATCAGTAAATCCATGCATAGGAGTTCCAGCCTTAGATTTTTCCATTAATACCCAAGCTTCCCTTCCTATATGAGAGGTATAGAACGCCTTTGTCTTCGCATCAGATAAAGCCAACAATCTCTGGCTACGGCGATGCTTCTCCTCAGGACTCACCACATACTCTATTTTCAAGGCCTGCGTACCGGGACGTTCCGAATAACTGAAAACATGTAACTGCGTCACATCAAGCCCTTCAATAAAACGATAAGCATCTTCAAATATTCCTCTGTTTCACCACGTGTTCCCACAATTACATCCACGCCAATAAACGCATCCGGCATGATTTCCTTAATTTTGCGTATCTTGGAAGCAAACAATGCAGTATCATATCGACGTCTCATCAATTTCAACACATCATCGCTTCCCGACTGCAAAGGAATATGAAAATGCGGCATGAATGCACGTGAACGTGACACATATTCTATTATTTCATCCGTCAGCAAGTTGGTTCAATAGACGAGATACGATAACGTTCAATCCCTGCCACCTGATCTAAAGCCTTTACCAGATCAAAGAAACTTTCACCGGTTGTCTTCCCGAAGTCTCCAATATTCACCCCGGTAATTACAATTTCCTTCCCTCCTTCAGCTGCAGCCTGCCGCGCCTGTTCCACAATCTCTTCAATACGTCCGTTCCGGCTACGCCCACGAGCAAACGGAATTGTACAATAAGAACAGAAATAATCGCAACCATCCTGCACTTTCAGAAAATAACGAGTGCGGTCACCCCTAGAACACGAAGGTGAAAAACTACGTATGTCTTTTGCAGCTGTCGTAATCGCCTCACCTTGAGGATGCTTTTCCAAATTTCCGAGATAATTCATCAACTCTCCCTTTTGTTCAGCTCCTAAAACAACATCCACCCCTTCTATATTAGCCACCTGGTCAGGTTTTAACTGGGCATAACATCCCGTCACTACTACATAGGCACCCGGATGCTGTTTAACCAAACGATGGATGGCCTGACGGCATTTCTTATCCGCAACCTCGGTTACAGAGCAAGTATTAATAACACAAATATCAGCTTTCTCACCCTTACGTGCTGTACGTATACCTGCTTCTTTCAGTGTTTTACCGATGGTTGAAGTTTCTGAAAAGTTTAATTTGCAGCCTAATGTATAATAAACAGCCGTTTTATCCTGGAAAATTGTCGTATCAATCATACCTTTTTATCTAATTAGCGAGCAAAGGTACATATTATTCTGCTTAAATTCTTTAGAATACCAATAATTATGCTTATTTTTGCACATTACATCAAAATTGTGCAATGATAAAAGAAAACTTTATCAAGCTATATGAGAATAGCTTCAAAGAAAACTGGGATCTTCCCTGTTACACAGATTATGGTGAAGATACCACGTTTACATACGGACAAGTAGCGGAAGAAATAGCTAAGATACACTTGTTATTCCAATATTGCAGCCTGCGCCGTGGTGATAAAATATCTATTATAGGTAAGAATACTTCCCGTTGGTGTATCGCTTATTTGGCAACTGTTACATACGGAGCTATTGTAGTTCCTATTCTACAAGACTTCAAGCCGAATGATGTCCATCATATTGTAAATCATTCCGAATCCACATTCCTGTTTACCAGCGATAATATTTGGGAAAATTTGGAAGAAGAAGCATTAAGTGGATTACGCGCTGTATTTTCTCTAACAGATTTCAGATGCCTGCATCAACGTGACGGTGAAACTGTCCAAAAATTCATGAAAAATATGGATGCAGCAATGAAAAAGAATTTCCCCAAAGGCTTCTATAAGGAAAATATCAATTATACAGAACTCTCCAATGAGAAGGTCATGTTACTGAATTATACCTCAGGAACTACCGGATTCAGTAAGGGAGTAATGATTACGGGCAATAATCTGGCAGGAAACGTTACCTTCGGTATCCGTACAGAACTTTTAAAGAAAGGAGAAAAGGTACTTTCCTTCCTTCCCTTGGCCCATGCATACGGATGTGCTTTTGATTTTCTAACCGCTACTGCTGTCGGCACACATGTCACCTTATTAGGCAAGACACCTTCTCCCAAAATATTGATGAAAGCTTTTGAGGAAGTAAAACCCAACCTTATTATTACAGTACCATTAGTTATAGAAAAAATTTATAAGAATGTAATTCAGCCGCTCATCAACAAACGCAGCATGAAATGGGCGCTTAACATACCTTTACTAGACAACCAGATTTATGCACAGATTCGCAAAAAACTGATTGACGCATTAGGCGGACGTTTAAAGAAGTCATTATCGGTGGAGCTGCCATGAATCCGGAAGTCACCGATTTTTTCCACAAAATAAAATTTCCGTTCACCATCGGTTACGGCATGACCGAATGCGCCCCACTGATCAGTTATGCTCCATGGAATGAATTTATACCTGGTTCTGCCGGAAAGATACTGGATATCATGAAAGTCCGTATCGACTCGGATGATCCTTATAACATAACCGGAGAAATACAGGTATGTGGTGAAAACGTAATGAAAGGTTATTATAAGAATGAAGAAGCTACCCGTGAGGTATTTACTGAAGATGGTTGGTTGAAAACAGGCGATTTAGGTACAATAGATGCTAACGGATTCATTTATATAAGAGGCCGTAGTAAAACCATGATCTTGAGTTCTAATGGACAGAATATTTTTCCTGAAGAGATAGAATCCAAGCTAAATAATATGCCATTCGTTCTAGAAAGTTTAATCATAGAGCGCAACAAGAAACTGGTAGCTTTAGTATATCCTGATTATGAAAGTCTGGACAGTCTGGGACTCAATACCCCCGAAAACCTAAAAACAGTAATGGATGAAAACTTGAAGAATCTGAATAAACTGGTAGGAAACTATGAACAAGTGAGTAAAATACAACTTATCCCACAGAGTTCGAAAAAACTCCCAAAAAAAGCATCAAGCGATTCTTATATAACAGTATTACCGAAGAATAAATATGTTGTAAAACATGCTACTAATCAGCAAAATAGGTTGTATAACATAAAAAATTAGAAAAAAAGTTGTTCTTTTTGGTACAACGTATTAAAAAAGTGTATACCTTTGCATCGTTTTAAGAAAGCAACATTAGTATTACAGATTTAAAAAGCAAAGAAAATGAAAAAATTAGTATTTTTGTTCGTAGCCTTCGCAGCTGTTTCTTTCGCATCTTGCGGAAACAAAGCTGCTAACAACAACGCAGAAGCAACTGATTCAGTTGCAGTAGTAGAAGAAGCTGCTGTTGTAGAAGAAGTTGTAGCAGATTCAGCTGCTTGTGACTCTACAGCTGCTTGCTGTGACTCTACTAAGGCTGAATAATTCAGTACGAACTCTAGAGAGAATTGAAAGTCTGCCGTGCGAAAGCACAACAGACTTTTTTTATGTTTTTACCTCTCCCTTTCTGCCAGCATTCCATTGCTTTACAATACAAATTATCTACTTTTGTTTCTCGAACCACAAACAAAAGCAGGATATGAAAAAGACAAATCTAAAAGAGAAACTTCAAAACTGGAAGTTGGGAAATTATTTCCGCGAATTATCAATTGTCACTGCCGGAGTATTTATCACTCTTGCCGGAACTGATTTTATAAACAGTGCCTCACAAGAGAAGCAGATAAATAAAAGTATGCAAATGATAAAAATGGAATTAGAAGAGAATTTAAAAAGTATCAATCAGGCCGAAGCCGCATATTTAAATGAAATTAATTTCTTCCGATTGTTAATACAAAAACAGGATTCACTTCAAACCATTAAAGCTTCTATTTTAGAAAACAATGCCAATGCTCCTTTTGCGTATGAAAATTGTGAGTATTCGGAAGATGCGCTAGAAGTACTGAAAAGCTCAGCGCTGATGCAGCAGATACCTGACAAAGAGTTCATTTTAAAACTTTTACAAGCCTATAAAGGATGCAGAAAAATAAATGAAGACAACAAAGACTATTATAAATACAAACAGGACCATATAACTCGCTATTTATCTCACCAAACCAGCAATAATATTCATAAAAATTATAACAGTATTTATGAAGTATGGGCAGCCAGACTACAAGAATATGATATCAAACAACTGATCCTCACTATGCCAAATACTTTTAATGAAAATCCTTTTACCACTCCTCAAAAAGTTATAAAAGAAACGATTGAATTAATAAATCAAACATATTAAAAAGAAAAAGCCCGGCTCTCACGAACCGGGCTTTTTCAGCATCATTATACTTTAAAGTATTTACAGATTTTATTCAGCAACTACTTCGAACGGGATCTCTACAGAAACTTCCTTGTGAAGTTTAACGATAGCTTTGTAAGAACCAACTTCTTTCACTGCATCTTTCACAACGATAATCTTTCTGTCAACCTTGTGACCCAATTTTTCCAATTCCTCAGCAATTTGAATGTTGCTAACAGAACCGAAAATAGTACCTGTGGCACTCACTTTAGTAGCAATAGTCAAGGTTACATCCTTCAACTGTTCTGCCATAGCTTCAGCATCTTTCTTAATCTTTTCCAATTTGTGAGCGCGTTGTTTCAGCTCTTCTGCCAACATTTTCTTAGCTGAAGGTGAAGCAATCACTGCCTTACCAGTCGGAATAAGATAGTTACGACCGTAACCAGACTTCACAGTTACAATATCATTTTTGTAGCCTAAGTTCACTACGTCTTCTTTCAAAATTATTTCCATACTTATTCCTCCTTATTATTTCATCATGTCAGTTACAAATGGAAGTAACGCCAAGTGACGTGCTCTTTTAACAGCCTGCGCAATACGACGTTGGAACTTCAGAGAAGTACCTGTAATACGGCGAGGAAGGATTTTACCCTGTTCGTTCAAGAATTTCTTCAAGAATTCAGGATCTTTGTAATCAATGTACTTAATACCACTTTTTTGAAACGGCAGTATTTTTCTTTCTTTACGTCTACTGAGGGCGGAGTTAAATATCTGATTTCTGATTGTTGCTGTGCCATGATTAATCCTCCTTTTTAGTTGATTTAACATTTCTTCTCTTAGCAGCATATTCAGCAGCGTATTTATCCATTTTAAAAGTCAAGAAACGGATAACACGTTCGTCACGACGGAAGTTAATTCCAACTTTTCAATAACCTGCGGTTCTGCTTTGAACTCTATCAACTGATAGAAACCAGTTGATTTCTTTTGGATGGGGTAAGCCAGCTTTTTCAAGCCCCAGTTTTCCTCATTGATAATCTCTGCACCTTCTGCAGTCAGAATACCTTTGAATTTCTCTACCGCTTCCTTCATCTGAACATCAGATAAAACGGGAGTTAAAATGAAAACGGTTTCGTATTGATTCATACTACGTTTATTAAATTATTAAATTAAATTTCAAATGCGAGTGCAAAAGTAGATATTTTATCTTAATCTACAAAGAGTTATCGCAATTTTCTTCAAAAAATATAGTTTCATTTTACAATTAATCTTCCTTTTCATATTTTTTATCTGTGAAAAACAAGTTATATCCGCCAAGAATTGTATATTTGCAAAGTTGTTTAAACAATAATTCCATGATAGAACAATTTAGTTTTGATATCCAATTAATATTTGCCATATTAAATGGCAAAGTATCTGCCGCCATCAACCGGAAACTAAGCCGGAATTTTCGCCAGAATGGTGTAGAAATTACCCCCGAACAGTGGACAGTCCTTCTTTTTCTATGGGAAAAAGATGGTGTCACACAGCAAGAACTATGTAATGCCACTTTTAAAGACAAACCCAGCATGACCCGCTTGATAGACAATATGGAACGCCAGCATTTGGTGGTACGCATCGCCGACAAAAGAGATCGACGCACCAATTAATTCATTTGACCAAAACCGGCAGAGAATTGGAAGGCAAAGCACGTTTCATCGCAAACAAGACATTGAAAGAAGCACTGCAAGGATTAACATTGGAAGAACTGAAAGTCAGCCAAGATGTATTAAGAAAGGTATTCACCAACATCAAAGACTAAAGTTTTTCAAGGTTTCATCTTTTTTCCTAAAATAATTTCCATGATAAGAGAATTATGCTTTAATTTGTACACAAGAATAAATATAATCTATTAATAAAATACACACATGAAAAGCTTACTTAAGAATTTAGGTCTGATACTGATGATCATCGGCGCCGCTATTTTAGTCGGTGTTTTCTTCACCGGAAGTGCAGCAATTAACGACAACGGTGTTTTAGGTGGAAGTGCCGCCCTTATCGTTATAGGTTTAATCGTTTATATTGTATTAAACAAACGCATTGTTGATTAAAGTATAAGAGAACAAAAATAAAAAAAGTCCGAAACAAATGTTCCGGGACTTTTTTGTTTCATCTATTTCACTCAGCCTTATTCTACTTCAGGAGTAATCAGTTTATACCCCTTCCCGTGAATGTTGATAATCTCGATAGAATCATCTTCTTTCAAATGTTTACGCAACTTAGTGATATACACGTCCATGCTTCGTGCATTGAAATAATTATCATCAATCCAAATGGTTTTCAATGCGAAATCACGCTGCAGAATCTCATTAGCATGAGCACAAAGCAAGCCCAATAATTCGGATTCTTTCGTAGTCAGTTTAGTCTGTTTTCCATCGATAGCCAAAATTTGTTTCTGAGTATCGAAAGTAAAACGACCAATCTTGTAGATATTGCTTTCCTTGTTTCTCTTACCACGTACACGACGCAAAATAGCCTCGATACGGAAAGTCAACTCTTCCATACTGAACGGTTTAGTGATATAGTCATCCGCACCAATCTTGAAGCCTTCCAATATATCCTCTTTCAAAGTTTTAGCAGTCAGGAAGATAATAGGAATTTCAGCATTAGCCTGACGGATTTCCTGTGCTAAAGTAAAACCGTCTTTCTTCGGCATCATCACATCCAATACACATAAGTCGTATTTGTTCTTAAGGAAAGCCTTGTAGCCAGCCTCACCATCCGGGCAAAGTTCGGCCGAGTAGCCTTTTGCCTGCAAATATTCTCTCAATAGCATGCCAAGATTCTCATCATCTTCGCATAACAAGATACGCAATTTCTCGTCCATATTATTCATTTTTTAATAAAGGTAATACAATTATAAATTTAGTTCCTACATTCAATTCACTCTCGGCACGTATAGCCCCTTTGTGATCTTGAATTATTTTTTTCACATAAGCCAGTCCCAAACCAAAGCCTTTCACATCGTGTAGGTTACCGGTATGCACACGATAGATTTATCGAATATCTTCTTCAGGTTTTCTTTCTTAATACCTATTCCATTGTCCTGGATAGAGATATAAAGCTTGCCCGATTCATTCCAAGTACGTACATTCAACAACAATTCGCCTTCCTGTTTTTATATTTCACTGCATTGTCCAGCAAATTAAAAATAACATTTGTAAAATGCATCTCGTCTACAAATATATCCGGATTTACCGCATCCAGATTCGAAGTGATTTTACCATTGTATTTCTCTACCTTCAACGTGAAAGTATTGACAACACCGGCTATCAAATCATTTGCATTCACCTCTTTCATCTTCAGCGTCGCTTTTTGCTTTTCGAACATAGACATCTGCAACACCTTTCCACTTGGAAACGCAAACGTTTGGTCTCATCATTTATCACTCCGGATATATGCTGGAACATAGCAGGAGATTTTCCCACTGCCGGATCTTTCAACATCTGGGCCGCCAACGATATGGTAGAGATAGGCGTCTTGAATTCATGTGTCATATTGTTTATGAAATCATTCTTTATCTCGGTCAACTTCTTCTGACGGAAGATGATATAGATAGTAAAGATGAACGTCACAAGCAATACGAATGTGAAGATCAGTGACGGGATCATAAATTTAACAGAACTGAATATGTAACTGTTCAATGTAGGGAAATGAATATTTACTGTCGCCATACGAGCCGGAGGATCATTTTTAAATAAAACCTGCGGATATGTATTCTCACTACCCTCTTTGGTATAATCAGGGCAATGGTAAACTTCCGTCCCGTCACGGTCTGTCACCGTAAAATGATAAGGAATGTCAATGCCATTATTCAGCAATTCCGTCTTTAAAAACAAGTCCAACTGTTTAAAGTTGATTCTTTTGTTCAAAGGTTTGTCACTAGCTGTATACAAAATGTTATAGACCACTTCGTCCAACAATGCACGTTGGTACACATATCTGTCTTTGATTATTTCCTGCAAGGCTCTTGAAGTCTGAGGAATGTTCTTACCAGTCGAAATAATTGCTTTAGGAATATTAGAAGGACGATTCGCACTGAACCTCATCTTCAATTCAAAAGTAGAGTAACCGTTCAATCCGTCGGAAGTAATGGAATACTCATGCGTATGCGCCACCACATCACCACTTCCTTCCCCCTTCTTCTCTTCGGACTGCTCCCTGGACAGCTGTGCTGCTTTTTCCGTAGCAATCGCATCATCCTCAAGATACTTTTTAGTTTCCACCAACTCAATATTCCGACACGCCTGGACCAAGCTGCGCTGAACAGACTCATCAAATTGCCCTTTGCGCATTTTCACCATTTCTTCAATATAGCTTACCTGCAAATACAACAAGCTAAGAATGATAGCCCCATTACAATACCTAATACCCAAATAGTAGACTTTTTCATGCCAGCAAAATTAAAAGCGTTAAATCTCATCACACAATAGATTAACCAAATTTAAACGGCCATTCTCTATAATTAACCGAAAAAGTCATTTAAGCTAAGATTCTGACTATTATAACAAAATTTACGCCAATTGGTTTGCAAAAATAATAAAAAATTAAGTTCAAAGCCAAATAACAAACCTAAAAGTTAAGTTACCTTAAATAAAAAGAGACGCATTTTTAACGAAATACGTCTCTTCTAAGTACGAAATTTTACACTTTATCAATCATCTTTATTCTCTTTAGCTTCAAATTCCTTCATCAATTTTTCTTGTACGTCTGTCGGAACCAATTCATAGCTGGCAAACTTCATAATAAATGAAGCGCGACCGCCTGTCAAAGAACTTAAAGAAGTGGAATAAGAAGACATTTCTTTCAGAGGTACTTTTGCAACCAGTTTTTCGTATCCACTTTCACTGCTCATCCCCATAATCATACCACGACGACCTTGCAAATCACTCATCACATCGCCCATTTTATCGCTGGGAACGAAAACCTCCACATCATAAATCGGCTCCAGAATCTTAGGTCCGGCATTCTTAAATGCCTCACTGAATGCATTACGTCCTGCAAGCATAAAAGAGATTTCATTTGAGTCTACCGGATGCATCTTACCATCATAAACAATCACTCGTACATCACGCGCATACGAACCTGTCAACGGACCCTGCTCCATCCGGCTCATAATCCCTTTCAAGATAGCAGGCATAAAACGGGCATCAATAGATCCTCCCACGATACTGTTAATAAAGACTAATTTACCACCCCATTCCAAAGGTATTTCCTCAGTCCCCTTCACATTTATCTTGAATTCCTGAC
>ENA-OQHP01000386-OQHP01000386.1-human-gut-metagenome-genome-assembly--contig:-NODE-386-length-14147-cov-2.070043_pt1 | contig 14147 bp, 18 predicted proteins | sample MGYA00242563_ERZ504717 | MGnify/ENA primary metagenome ERZ504717 (study PRJEB26092, sample SAMD00036212) | human gut metagenome | host: Homo sapiens | study: EMG produced TPA metagenomics assembly of... | reverse complement strand
CAACCATCTTCTTTTCCCCTTCCATGCAGTTCAGAAGTTCCATCATCAAAGGAAAGCTCTGGTTCATCCATAGGAGCTTCTGCTGCAAGAAAACCGATCAAAGCGGGATAAGAGCAGACGAGGCCGCCGTCTGTTCTTGTTCCGTCAGCACGGCCATTGTTTTCTCCGCATTTGGCAGGATCTTTTCTTCCACAAAATCTGCCGCATCGTCGGAACAAAGCTGACGGATAGAATCTATGGACAATGAAACTGTCACGGTATCTAAGGAGAAATCAAAGGGGTCATCTTGCTTTGGCTTTCTCCGAAGTTTCTTTAACATGGTAGAAAGAATGTCGCCGCCAAAATACACGGCGATCACCAGCAGGTCAAAAACAGCAATCAGCTTGATAAATATAATCAGAACACTCATTTTTTTCGTTTCCTTTCTTTGAGCCAGCGTTCCATCTCACGATGGCAGATACCTACGCAGGGTCTTCCATAATTCCCGCAACCATAGCAGGGGTGGTTGTGGGGTAAAGGAAGGAGGACGGGAAATTTCCTTCCCGCCCTCCGGCCTGCGTGTCATCATGCGTTCATAGGGACTGTCTGTGAAACGGGTCATTTCACGCTGTCCTCGTCATCTTCTTCTGCGCTGCCCCGTCAGCGTCAGGCTCGTCCGACTCCTCATCCTCGGTTTCCCATTCCTCGGAATCTTCCTCGCCATAATCATAATCGTCCAGACTGTCATTGCCCTTGGTCTTAGGCTTATTCTTAACGAGCTTCAAGTAGGCAAATACGCCACCGCCTCCCAGCAGAGCCAGCAAAAGGACTATCGCAGCCGGGTTCAGTCCGGCAGGCTTCTCTTTTCCGGCTCCGGTGTTTCTGCCGGAGGTTCCGGTGCTTTGCCCGTACATTTACTCTTATCAGTTGCGCAGACCGGGCAGGCCGTATTGACTGCCCCTGCTTCACATTTTGTCGTGCAGCTGCACACCGCAGGCGGTTCCTCTTTGGCTTTTCCATCCTCCATCAGCGCCATCAAGTCTGCTTCATCCACCTGGTTCAAGAAATGGACAGCGGTTTTCTTGTCCTCATTGGCTCGGTCAATGAGGATATAGAAATAGTTGCCCGCCTTGATGGTCACGGTAATGAGCTGTTTGTTGCCACCAAAATCGTCCACCAGAGCGGCGTTGCCATCCGGGGTCAGCGGAGGTGCTTTTTCCGTTTCTTCCACCACCACATTGCTGTCATTGGTGGTATCCTCTGCCGGGGGCGGCGCTGCGCCCTGGGCAAAAGCGGGAACGGTAAAGCCTGATACCAAAACCAGCGTCAGGCAAAGGGTGGAAAGTGTTCGGATCAGTCGTTTATTCCTCATAACTGTTTCCCTCCTGTTCGTTGTTGTCATTCGCCAAACTGCCGGGAACTGTGCCACCGGACAGCATGGCGCTCAGCTGGACCGGGGTCATATGCAAAGCGCGCACCATTTGGACGATCTCCAGATTTTCTGCCTCGGTTTTCTGTGCTTCCAGCGCCTTGAGCTTTTCCTGATACTCTGCGATCTTCTCGCGGACCTTTGTAATCTCCTGGTCAATGCGCTCAATTTTGTTCTTTGCCATCGTCTATCACTCCTTCTTAAAAATCTCTGTTACCAGTTCATCAGGCCGTAGCCTTAATGCTTGATAATTAAGGTCATAACTTTTAATCTTGCAGGCATCGCCGGAATTTCCCTCCACGGTATAAACACGGCTGCCATCCGTACCGATCACGATACCCACATGGTCTGCTGTCCCATCCAATCCCAATCAAAGAAAATTGCATCTCCGGGAGCCAGATTGTTATAGCCTCTTGCGCCCCACTGTCCATGAGACTGGAACCACGGAACGCCCTGCCACTCACAGCCTGCAAAGCGCGGCTCACTTTTTCCTGCCTGGTTATAGCACCAGGATACGAAGCAGGCGCACCATTCCACGCGGCTGTCAAAGCCATACCAGCTCCAGTAGGGATAACCGCCCACATTTCCCACCTGACTTTTCGCCAGTTCCACCAGCTGCGGATTGCCGGGGCGGGTGCCGTTAATGAACTGCACACCGGACAGATCTTCCGAGCCGCTGGTATCAGGGGAGCCGCCGCCAAACAACAGCGGCTTATTGCCCATGGTCTGCCGGTAAACCTGATACATTTTCATCTGCTCCGGGGTCAGAAGTTCCGACACCACAGCGGAAATGGGCTTGCTGGCGAGTTTCACATTCAAAATGTAATACTCATAGGGAACTTCTTCTGAGGTGGTCTCGCCGGTCTCCGGGTCGGTTGAGGTCTCCGTGCGGTAGCGAATCTCCACTTCCTCAGTAAGCGTCAGCTGATACTGTGCTGCAAACACACGCGCCAGCTCTGCCTGAGCGCTCTGCCGGGTGTAACCTTGCAAGACGGCAGAGAGAAATGCTGCCAGCTCATGAGGGTCATGGCCGATCATAGCAAGGTCATAGCGATACTCGTCATACCCTGGGTGACTGCTTTCAATGTTGTCGATTTCCTCCTGCAACTGGGCTTCTCTGGCTGCATAATCTGCCTCCACCGCCAGCATTTCCGGGTCATCCGACGGATAGGTGGTGCCGGAGAGAACGGAACCGATGCTCTGCGCCATCATGGAGCAGGAGGACATGGTATTCATCAGCATACAGGTAATGAGGAACAAAACCCCTGCCATCAGGAAACCCTTCTTGTGGCGCATGACGAATGCCCCTGCCTGCTGTACCTTTTCTTTTACCGTCCTTGCGGCTTTTCCTGTTTTGGATGCAGCCTGGGCGGTATTTCCGGCAGTCTGACCGGCGTGTTTGGCGGCGGCATACTGCTTTTTGATGACCTGCTTTTGCTGCCAGCGGGAAAGAGGGTTGCTGGCAAACTGGGGATTTTCCTGCAAAGATTTCTGGTACAGAACATTTACATTTGCCTTTTCCAGTTGACGCTCTGCCTGGGCTGCTTTGCGGTACGGCTTCAGCTTGTGGCTGCGGTAGCCCTCCCGCACCAGATAAGCGCCGGTCTCCACCGCCTCCTCGGACTTGTGGGCGCTTTCCACGCCCACATTGTCCTGTTCTGTTTCCCGGATTTCTTTGTGGAGCTTGCCCGCGACCAGATGGACAGGAGCTTCCTTGATCCTTGAGAAACTTGGAGGGTGGCTTTTTCTTGTCCTCAAAGGTCAGCTTCGAGGTCTTTTTTCCAGTATCCGGGTCAATGACCGTCTGCCTGACCTTTTCTTTGGAATATTGGCCTGCGCCTTATCTGCTCTGGTCGCAGCTTTCTCCGCTTTGCGGATCGGCTTTTCCAGCGCAGGGGCAGCCCGTTCCTCATCGGTAAAGCGCAGGCGCGGCTCTTTATTCAAACCATTCTCCCAGCATGAGGGAGGACATCATGTAGTGCAGCTCTGCATAAATGGCCATCCCCACAGGATCGTTGAACATACAGCCGGACAGGTAGGCATAAAACTGTGCCACCACATCAGACAGGATCTTGCTTCGTTCCTTCCAGAACCAGACCGCCCATGCCTTCCTTGGCACGGATGGCGCTCCAGACCTCTGCCAGACGGAGAAGCCCCACCTGACCGGTCTCATTCAGTTCGGCTGCCTGATCTGCCGCCGTGCGGCACTCACTTACCGCATCAGCCATGACCGTAAGCAGCTGGCTGCGCTGGGCATTTACCGCCCTGTCAAAAAGCATCAGCGGGTTTTTATTCAAAATGTTGGGTTCATCATCATTCATCCTCCTTCTTTTTCAGTTCCTGGGGTTGGTGGTCATAATGCGGTAAAGCTCGGTATTCTTCGGGAAGTGGTCCACGAAAGGCAGAATTGTGGAGCCATAGAACAGCAGGCCCTCGCCCTCACCGGAGTGGGTCACATAGCTAAGCTGGTGCGTGGAAATGCCCAGCTGCTTGGCAAGGATCTGACGGTCTCCGCCTGCCTGGTTGAGCATATACACGAAGTCGGAGTTTTCAAAGATGTTCTCCACCTCACGGCTGGAAAGCAGGTCTTTGACATTCTGGGTGATACCTGTGGGAATGCCGCCCCACTTACGGAATCGCTTCCAGATTTCCACCGTATAAGCGGCGGTCTGTTCCTCTTTCAGAAGCAGGTGCATCTCGTCGATGTAGTAACGGGTGGACTTGTGAGCGGCACGGTTGATGGTAACGCGGTTCCACACCTGATCCTGGACCACCAGCATACCGATTTTCTTGAGCTGCTTGCCCCAGCTCCTTAATGTCATAGCAGACAATGCGGTTATTGATGTCCACATTGCTCTGGTGGTTGAACACATTGAGGGAGCCGGTTACATAGATTTCAAGGGCCGTGGCGATATACTGGGCTTCCTTTTCCTCCTGTGAACGCAGCAGGTTATATAGATCCTCCAGAATCGGCATATTCTCCGGGCACGGGTCATTGAGATAGGTCTGATAGACCAGACGCACACAACGGTCGATGATGGTTTTCTGCACCGGCTGCAATCCGTCCTTACCGCCCACGATCAGCTCACACAAGCTGAGGATAAAGTCAGACTTGAGGGACAGCGGGCTTTCATCATCCGAATAGTCCAGATTCAGATCCATCGGATTGATATAGTTGGTTGAAGTAGGTGAGATCTTGATGACCTGCCCATGCAGACGCTCAACAAGAGGTGCGTACTCCGCTTCCGGGTCACAGATAATGACATCATCACTGGTAAGCAAAAAGCAGTTGGCAATTTCTCGTTTTGCGCTGAAGGACTTACCGGAACCCGGCGTACCCAGAATCAGGCCGTTGGGGTTTTTCAGCAGCTTTCTGTCCACCATGATGAGGTTGTTGGACAGAGCATTGATGCCGTAGTACAGAGCTTCTTTGCCGTTCTGGAATAATTCCTGTGTGGTGAACGGTACAAAGATAGCCGTAGAACTGGTGGTCAGCCCTCGCTGGATCTCGATCTGATTGAGTCCCAGAGGCAGACAGCTCATCAGCCCTTCTTCCTGCTGGAAGTCCAGCCTGGTCAGCTGACAGTTATACTTCTGGGCAATAGAGCCTGCCTGAAGATGTTGTTGCCAAGCTGACGGGGATTGTCCGCTGTGTTCAGCACCAGAAAGGTCAAAAGGAACATTCTCTCGTTGCGGCTCTGCAAATCCTGCAAGAGTTTTTTCGCTTCACTGCCGTAGGTAGCAAGGTCAGATGGAATGATGTCCATGTCGTATCCGGCGCGGACTGCTTTTTCTGTTCCTCGATCTTACTGCGGTCAAGGTCGTAATCTTGCGCTTTACCGTTTTGATGGCTTTCACCTGATCCACCGACTGAATGTGCATACTCACAATGAGCGAGCTTTCCATATCCAGAAAATCAGCCAACAGACGGTCATTCAGCTCCGGTGCGAGAATCTGCAAAAAAGAAACAGCCCCGTATTTCTTGCCCATACGGAACTGCTTGCCGGTGCGGAACTCAAAGGAGCTTGGTGCAATAAAATCCTTTGTGGACAGACCGGAAGGAGCCAGCCAGTCCCATTCAAACTGAAACGGGAGTTGTTCATCCATGTGGAATACCGCATGAAGCTGAGAAAGCCTTTCTTTACCGTCCAGCGTTCTGGCAGCTACACCAAGACGCTTGAAGTTATTAAGTATATCGGTCTCAATACGCTCCAGACGGGGCTTGGCGGCTTTGATGCTGTCTGCGTCGATACCAAAGGTCAGGTATTTGGTCTTGATGAGACCGTTGTTACCTCTGGCCAGCTGATTTTGCAGCATTGTGGTGTATTCCTCGCGGATACTGTCAAAGGCATCCCTTTGGGGCGGGATGGAAATGGAGTTAGCAAAGGTCTCCTCCGATGCCGCAAGGTTCAAAAAAGACAGCTGGAAATGAATCGAGCTGTCAAAATAATTGAGGAAATCACACCACCCCTCAAAGATTGCCGTCTTATCTTCGTTTTGGGAGAGACTGATAGTTGATGTCCTGAAACTGGATGGTCTTTGTGTAGTGGCTGTCCGATATGCGGCAGATTCCGTCCGGCCACATCCGTTCATAAGGGATACTGTCCTGCGCAGATTTTCCTTTTTTGTCCGTGCGGTTAGCGCGGGCAATGGCCGCTTCGATCTGCTTCTTATCGGCGCGGGACAGCTTTTTCTTTGTCTTTACCGGCTGCACAGTTTTTTCCTCGGTTTTCCGAACATCCGATGCAGCCATTTTTTTATTGCGGTGAACAATGTCATACACCTCCTTATCGAGCATTTCCTGCCGCTTTAATACGGCATAAAAGTTGTTGGTCTGGTAAGGTCGCTGCTTTGAACGGATCACAGCTACTTTGAGAATGTTGCCCACGATCTTTTCCAGGGGCTGTCCATGCTTTTCGTACATAGCCAGCATAAAGAAGGGCAGCATAACCAGCATCATACACATAGCCGCTACACTGTTTCCGGTAGGTTTTCTGAGCAAAAGGAAAAGCGGTACGCCAATAAGCGCTCCGCCCGTGAAGCAGATAAGCTGCCGCTTGGTCAGATTGAACATGACCTTTGTTTTGACTTTTGTTAAGTCCTTGGGTACGGGTACATAAGCCAATGTAGAAACCTCCTTCCGTTTTAGTGCGCCTGAAAGACTGATTTGGCGAGACTGCGGTTTTGAACAGCGTAAAACATAGCAGTACGGTGTAGCCCACGCAGCTCCAGATTGCCATGATGATGTCATCTTCCAGAGCGATGTTCTGCACCAGCACAGCATAAATTGCCACGCAGACGATAATGAGAAACGCCTGAAAGCCAGTGCCAGCAGGGATCGGAGGTAATTCTGTCCCATACCGCCCCATTCTTTGCCCATCATTGCAGCCATTGGAACGGGAGCCACCGAAGTTACAAGGTAGATCTCGATCATACGGCCATAAATAACGATAAAGATACAGATATACAACGCCCACATGGTAATGCCAATAAAGAGGGATTGGAACCACAGTCCGAACAGCGGTCCCAAATCCATTTCCATCAGCCTCGGTTCCAGATCGGTCATAACTGAGGAAATGTCAATGGACGCATCCGAATTGATAATCCCTGCCGCCTGCGCCACCACGCTCTGCGCCATATCAAAGACGCCCATCACGATATTCCATGTGTTTGTGACAATGAGGATGGCGGCAGCTGATTTGAACACCCACTTGAAAATCATCCAGCGTCCACATCATGCAGGTTGTTCTTGTCTGCGATCATCTGGATCAGGTCTACGGTCATCACGATAGCCAGGATCACACCTGCAATCGGCACCATGATGGAGTTTGACAGATTCTCAATCATATTGAAAATACTGCCATTCCATCCTGTGGGTCTGTCCTACCTGTACGGATATATCCGCGACCTGTTGGTTTACGCTGTCAAACATCCCCGAAAGGTTGCTCATAATACCGCCCACCAGCATTTCTTTCAGCCAATTTGTCAGGGCTTCAAGTAAGAAATCCATACGGTGTCAACCTCCTTTCCGCCGCCCCCGCAAAACTGCGGGAGCGGCAAGGATTTCATGCAGGAACGCTTAGACAGAGAACAGCCCGGAGAGCAGAGGTACAAGGACCATGCCGACTACGGCTACACCAGCACCGGCCATAAGCTGCTTCATTCCCTGAGACTTTGCTATGTGTGATAAAGAAGTAATAGAAGATGTAAAAATTTTGCCGTTCCTATCCGGCACATGAGGTATGTCGGATAGTCGGGCGGTTAGGTGTCGGGCAGTTCTACCTTGCCGACAAAAGAATAATAGATTTCGATTTCCTGTCTGCGTAACTTGCCCCGGCGTTTCCCGTCAAGGGCAACGCTTTCATGGACAACGATTTTCTCCACAAACTCCCGCAGCAGAGTAGGGTAAGTTCTTCAATGGTAGTGTGCCTGCGTACCACATTCATAAACTTTTCAGCGTTTGCGGTGGCTTCCTGCGCTTTGGAAAGTTCTTCCCGCAGTCTGGCGGCACGTTCTTTCAGTTCTTTCTGCTCGGCTTCATAGTCTGCCGACAGCTCTGTGAAACGCTCGTCCGATATGCGCCCGGTTACGCTGTCCTCATACAGCCGCTTGAAGATAGCAGATAACTCGGCTATGCGTTTCTCGGCGGCTTCCAGCTCCTTTTTCTTGGCGGCGTTCCTGCGTCTGTCCCCGTCCTCATTCTGCTCGATTAAAAGCTTCATAAACCGGGCTTCATGCTTTGCCGCATAGCTGGTAACTTTCCGCAGATTGGAGAGTACGCCAGCGGTCAAGAGGTCAGTGCGGATAAGTGCGCTGTGCAGTCGGCGGTGCGTTTCTTGTAGCTTCCGCAGATATAACAGTCCTGCTTGCGCTTGTCCGTCTGGTATCGCTGCTGGTACATGACGCTGCCGCAGTCGGCACAAAAGAGTATGCCGGAGAACAAGCCCACTTCGTCATAACGGTTGGGGCGTTTGCGCTGCTTGCGTAACTCCTGCACCCGTTCCCACGTTTCCCGGTCAATGATAGGCTCATGGTGGTTCTCAAAAACCGCCTGCTTTTCCGGGGGATTTTCTATGCTGTGTTTCAGCTTGTAGGACGGCTTCTCGGTCTTAAAGTTTACCAGACAGCCCGTATATTCCCGGTTTTCCAGCAGATGAACCACGGTATTGGTCGCCCACTTGCACTCATAGCCGGGGTGGTAGCGGCGGGTGCTGCCCGTCCTGCGGTATTCCAGCGTCCCCGGCGTGGGGATTTGCTGCTCGGTCAGCATACGGGCTATCTTGGTCGGACCGTTCCCGGCAAGGCAAAGGCTGTAAATCTGCCGTACCACCGGGGCGGCTTCCTCGTCAATGATAAAGTTTTCGTCCTCGTCCATGAGGTAGCCATAGACGGGCTTGCTTGTGATGGGCTTTCCGCTCATGCCCTTAGAGCGTTTTACTGCCTTGATTTTCTTGCTCGTATCTCTCACCAGCCATTCGTTAAAAATGTTCCGCAGCGGGGCAAAATCATTTTCCCCCTGTGCGCTGTCCACTCCGTCATTGATAGCGATGAAGCGGACACCTTTCTGTGGGAAAATCATTTCTGTGTACATTCCCACCTGTAAGTAGTTTCGCCCTAACCTCGACATATCCTTGACGATAACTGTCCCGACTTTCCCTGCTTCAATGTCTGCAAGCATGGCTTGAAATCCGGGTCTTTGAAAGTTCGCACCGGAATAACCGTCGTCGGTGTACCAGCGCAGATTAGAAAATCCATTCTGTTTGGCATAGGTTTCCAAAATCCTCTTTTGGTTGGAAATGGAATTGCTCTCGCCTTGCAGCTCGTCCTCATGGGACAGTCTTGGGTAAAGGGCGGTAATGAGTTGCTGGGTGGTCTGTCTTAACATAAATTCCTCCGTTTCCGACAGCCAGCCCCACTATTCCGTACCTTGATTGTACCACATGGGGCGGCTGTCTGTATAGCGGCAAAAGCGTCAAATCTGCTTCTTTACGGTCGGTAAAAATGACGGTTTTTCAATCAGGCTTATCACAGGTCAAATATCCGGCGGCGGCTTCTGCTTCCAGCACTTTCATCATCTTGTCAGCGGCGGTGTCGGTCGCCCCCTCCTTGAAAAAGCCAGACACCACAAGGATTGTGTTGCCTATCCTCGTTTCGGTCACGCAGTCCGGGCGGCGGGCAGGGCGTTTGTTTCTCTGGGTGTCGGTCATAGGCAAATCTCCTTTCCGGCAAGCAGCCGTTTCAGCTGTTCCATTTTTCCCTGTGCGGCGGCTTTCCTCAAATTCTCCCCGGTAAAGCAGAGAGGGGAACACATTTCAAGCAGGCGGTCATAAATCCGGGCGTGGGCGGTGTCCTCCGGGTGCTGCAATTCCTCCAGCGTGAGGTTGGTCGTCACAATCAGCGGCTTCCTGCTCCGGTAGCGGCTGTCAATCACATTGTAGACCTGTTCCAGACCGTATTCTGTGCCACGCTCCATTCCAAAATCGTCAATGATGAGCAGGGGGAAGCTGCAAAGGCGGGAAATATATTCGTTCCTGCCCGCAAAGCTGGCGGCAAGGTCGTTTAATATTGCTGCAAAGTTTGTCATGCACACCGGGACTTCCTGCTCCATGAGGCGTTTGCAATACACCCGGCAAAATAGCTTTTCCCAGTGCCTACCCTGCCCCACAAGAGCAGCCCGTAGTTCCCGTCCTTTATCTGTTCCCAGCGTGCCACATATCCGGCGGCGTTCTTCATCTGCGGGCAGCTGCCGTTATCGTTGGCAAATGTCCAGTCCTGCATGGTCTTGTCTGTAAAGCCCTGCCGTTTCAGCCGTTCCACCGTTTCAAGGTGGCTGCGCCGCTTCTCGGCGGCTTCCCGTTCCTTACGGGCTGCCCGCTGGCAGTCGCACTCTGACGGGTGGCGGTCACGCCCGAAAAAGGTCTTGCCCTCCGGGAAATAGGCTTCTTTGGGTTTCCGGCATTTGCCGCAGTATAAAAGCCCGTCCTCCCCGGTGTAATCCTCCGGCTCGGCTGTGGTGTCGGTCATAGGCAGTATGGTGTTGTGGATTGTATCGGTCATAGGCTTTCTCCCTCCTTGAATGAATAGTCCGGTATGCCTTTCTTTGGCTTCTCTTTGGCAGCGTCCTCCTGCGCCCACTTGTAAATGGTGGCTGCATGGCTCTGGTACTGCTTCCCGGTGGAAGCGATGTGGCAGGAAAGGCGGTCAAGGTAATACTCCACTTGCCGGGGAAGTCCTGTTCCAGCTCCAAAAGTCTGTGTCAGAAAGAAATACATTTTTATATCTGCCATAAGCGGCGGGGGCTGCCCCTCACTCGCTCCTTTTGTTTGGCTCTCTATTAGGTTGTTTATATTAGTTTGGTTAGGGGACGGTTTTCCGACCGTCATAAGGTCAGTTTTCCGGCTGTCAGTTGGTCGGTTTCCCGCCCTTATGAGGGGCGGTTTTCCGTCCGTCAGTTGGTCGGAAACTGTACCACTGGGATAGGCGGCACTTTCACATACAGACGGTTGGCGGCAGAAAAGCCCGTCCGTCTGCGTTCCAGCAGCCCGGCAGCGTCCAGTTCGTTCAGTGCGCCCTTTATGGTGGTGCAGCCTTTATCCAGCATTTCCGCTATCTCTGCTATGGGGTAGACAATGTATGTCCGTCCCTCGCTGTCCTGCCAGCCGTTCTTCTGCGAAAGGGTGGAACGGTCTAACAGCAGCGCATATAACTCTCTTGCGGTGTGGGATAGGTCTGTTTCCAGCAGGAAACGGGGGTAAGGCAGGTAAGCGGGCAGCTCCGTTCCTGCGGTCATATAATCAGCGATAGGGTTCACCTCCTTGTGGTGTCTGTCTGTGGGTTCTGTTACGCTTTTAGGGGGCGTTTTTAAGGGAAAAGGATAAATGTATCACGCACCCTTTGACACCCTCCAAAAAAGCCTTGATTTATGCGGGTTTGAAATGCCCTAAAGCGTGACATTTCTCCCTTTGTTTCCGCTTCCGTTTGGCGGCGTTTATCCGCTTCATGCGTCCGGCGCAGTCCGGGCAGTATTTCCCCCGGTTGGATTTGGGAAGAAGAACGCCCCGCAGACAGCGCAGCGTTTCCGGCTTCCCCGGCGCAAGAGGGCGGCTTCCAGTGCTTCATCAAGGGGCAGGACAGCGGCGGTAAACCAGCGGCAGAGCAGCGAATAGCTGATACTCTGTACACACACGCAAGGCTCGCCGTCCTCCAACAGCAGGCAGTTCCCGCTGTCATAGTTGCAGCACTCATGCACAAGGCGGCGGGCTGCCCGGTACTGGCGGTAGTCCATGCGGGGATATTACCGTTCATGGCTCTGCTCCTTTCTGCGCTGCGGCTCGCTCCGGCGTAAAATCTGGTCGATATTGCCCTTGACAGTCTGCAAGCGGCGGTACTCCTCCCGTTTTGCCCGGTAATCGTTGTAGCCGCTGTTTTTCTCTTTGATAAGGCTTTCAATCTCTGCTTGCAGGGATTTATAGCTCGGCAGCTTGGAAATGCCGTTCTCCCTGAAATAGCGGGCGGCTGCGTCTGCTATGATAAAGTCACTTTCATGCTTCTGACGGTAGGCTGCTTTTGCTTTGGCGTTTTTCTGCTGTTTCAGCCCGTCCCGGACAGGGCGGGTCTTGGAATAGGCAAGCACCTGCCGTTGCAGCTCCTTTTTCCCGTTCAGCGTCTTTTCCACCTGCTTCAACCACGCAAGGCTTTCCTGCATGGCGGCATAGGCGGCAGAACAGGCTTCGTCCAGTTCCTCCGGGGAGGAAAAGCCGTACTGCTGATAGGCGGTAACGGTAGCTGCCATTTGCTTTAGGTTGTGCTTTGCCGCCCAGCGGTCATAGCCCACGCCCTTGCCCTCGGCTCGCTTGGCTTCCCGGTCAACCATGCGCTGCAAGGTGTTGTCTGCCGGGGTGGTTTTTGCAGCTTTTTCCCCTTGTAACGGCTTTTTAACTGCGGCAGGGTATTCGGGTATGGCTTTGGTCTGTTCGGCAGCTCTGTGGGCGTTCTGCGTGAGCAGGGCAAGGACAGCAGCCTTGTCAAAATCGTCCCCCAGCTTTCGGGCTGTGATAGGCTTTGTCCTGTCCGGCGTGAGGTAGGAAAGCCGCCCCCGGCTCTCCTTGACGGTCACACCCTCCCGCAGCAAAAGGGAAGAAAACTCGTCAAAGCTGCCAGCTTGGGAAAGTGCCTGCCGTATCGTCCGGCGCAGCTTCGCCTTGTCCGTTTCAAACTTGGTGGGCTTGGTCGGCTGTCCGGCGGCTTCTCTGGCGGCGTTCTCTTTGTCAAGGGCAAGCTGCCCTTTCTTTGCCGCCCAGTATTCCCGTTCGGTTATCCGTTCCTTGCTGCCGTTCAAGAGGTCGATTTGGTAAAGCCCCTCCCGGTGGCACATTTCCATGACTTCGCTCTTGAAATATTCCATAGCGGCGTTGGTGCAGCGGTGCTTGCAGCCCTCCAGCGTGTCGGCTGGTCTGTCCATGTAGGCAGAAGCGGGACTTCGTAAATCCGCAGGGAGTTGATGACGATATGCACATGGATATTCCCGCTGTGGTTATGCCCGTCCGGTGGGTGCAGATTAGGGCTTGGTGTCCGGGGAAATGCTCCTTGCAGAACTGCTCGCCCAGCTCCTGCGCCCGGTCTACGGTCAAGCCGTTGTCTGTCCCGTCCCGTGGGTCAAAGCTGATGATATAGTGGTGGCTTTTCACATCTTCCCGTTTTTGGTTTTTCTCATAGCGGAGATTGGCTCGCATACAGGCAACAGCGAAATCCTCGCCCCCGCAGTTGAGGGAAGAAATGCGGTAATCCTCCCTCGGTATCAGCCGCCCGTTTTCATCAAGGGTGGCTTTCATGGTAAACTCGTCATGCTCAAATGTGAGATAGGCTTCCGCTGCGCCATAGTCGGCGTTTTTAGAGCTGATATGTTTGAATGTTGCCAACAGCGTCACCCACTTTCTGCAAGACTTCAAACTTTAGGGCAGCAAGGTCGGAAACCGCCGCCCGTACCTCCCCGGCAAGCTGCGGATAGGGACTGTGCCACTCGTTCAGCGTCCGGGCTATCTGGTTTAAGTTGCCGCCGATCCTGCCGTATTCGGCGGTCAGCTTCCCGACAGCGGCAAGCAGCTCGTCATTGACGGGGGAAACGGTTATGATGGGGCGTATGGCTGCCCCGGTTATGGCTTGCCGGATAAACTCGGCTTGGCTCATGTGGTAAGCAGAAAGCCGCTGGGCAAACTCGGCGTATTCTTCCTCGGTCATGCGTGTTTTGACTACCCGGCTGCGGTGCGGCGTGTTGTATCGTTTCATAGGTGGTTGACCTCCTTTCTGTGCGTGGTGTCCTCTCACTAATAGGAGAAAAACAGGGTGTGAAGCGGAACTGTTTTTGAAAAATCCGAAAAATATTTTGAGGGGTTTTTCAGCGGCGCAAGCCGCATAAGCAGGGTTTGGGGAAGGCACTCCCCAACAAGATTCCCGCAGGGGCAAAATGAGCGATAAGCGAATTTTGGCACCTCGGTAGAATCTTGCTCTAAGAAACTGCCGGCCTGCCGTTCACTTGCTACTGCCACTTTTTCAGAAAATCTATAACCAGCTTTTTTTATAAAAGGCTGCGGGCTGGCGTTTTCCCTTACTCCCTACAAACCACAAAGAGCAGAATGGACGGACTTCCGGCAAGAACTTTCCGGCGGCTCGGTCTTCCCGACAATAAGGCGTTTCGGAAGCTGCGTTTTGCCCGCTGTCTGAAAAATGGCAGCCTTTTTTG
>ENA-OQHP01000385-OQHP01000385.1-human-gut-metagenome-genome-assembly--contig:-NODE-385-length-14167-cov-1.250997_pt1 | contig 14167 bp, 22 predicted proteins | sample MGYA00242563_ERZ504717 | MGnify/ENA primary metagenome ERZ504717 (study PRJEB26092, sample SAMD00036212) | human gut metagenome | host: Homo sapiens | study: EMG produced TPA metagenomics assembly of... | reverse complement strand
CAAAAACTGTAAGAAAAATAGTTGCCTCTAAATCGAAAGCAGTAAATGGATTGAAAATAAATGGGAAAGATGCGTTTAGTAAAATTGGATTATCTTTGTTGGGGATAAAGTCAAATGCTGATGCATATTTGATGAAGACACATACTGTTGTAAAAAGTATAAGGATAAATAAAAAACGACAAATAAAAGAAAAAATATCATTTCCAACGTTTGAAATTGCAGATGTGATAAATCAAGAATGGGAAGAGTCAGAGGTGTTTAGATATTTATCAGAACAAAGATTTTTGTTACAGATTTTTGTTGAAGAAGAAAAAGGATATGTATATGCAGGTCATTTATTTCTTAAATTTACTCCAGAACAATTGGATGAATGGGCGCAAGAAACCTGGGAAGATTTTAAAAGTAAAGTAGTAAATGGAATACAGTTTACTTTAGAAAAAAGAAAAAATGATGTGATAATTCACTCTAATATTCAGGGGAAAATTGAAAATCAAATGGGACTTATAAAAGTTCATGGTCAATCTACATATGATATTGATAGAAAAATATTATTGGTGTGGATGAAGTATCAGAGCAATATATTGAAAAGAATACAGTAAATGGTCGCTTTGTTCAACGAGAAGAAAAGAAAGATACATTTGGTTGCGAATTGCCAAATGGAGATATTATTGGGAAACAAAGTTATTGGTTAAATAATGATTTTGTTTTGAATTATATAAAAGAGCATAGTGATGAATTGGCATATAACGTTGTATGGGAAAAGAAATAAAAAGGATCTTTACAAAAACAATAAAATAAGATATTATATGTAAAGAACGATCGTTCGAATAATAAAATAAGAGGTAATATAAAGTGAAGAAAACAGTGTGCGAATTGTTTGCCGGAGTAGGTGGATTTAGATGTGGACTTAATAATATAAGAACAGAAGAAGATTATGGTAAAGAAGAAAAATGGGATACAGTTTGGTTTAGTCAGTGGGAGCCGGCAGAGAAAAATACACAGTACGCACATGACTGTTATGTATATCGATTTGGAGCACGATTAGATAATAATGGTGAAGATACCACGAATTATAATATTGAAGATGTAGATAAAACGACACTTCCGGACTTCAATTTGCTGGTCGGCGGATTCCCATGCCAAGACTATTCAGTAGCATCTTCGTTAGCTACTTCAAAAGGTCTTGAAGGAAAAAAAGGAATTTTATGGTGGTCAATACGTGAGATTTTAGAAGTAAAGAAACCACCATTCGTATTATTGGAAAATGTTGATAGATTGTTAAAATCTCCTGCAAAGCAAAGAGGTAGAGATTTTGGTGTGATTCTTGCCTGTTTTCGAGATGAAGGATATACAGTGGAATGGCGAGTCATAAATGCAGCAGAATATGGATATCAGCAGAGACGTCGTAGAACATTTATTTTTGCTTATAAAAATAGCACAAAATATGCAGAAAGAATTTTAAATACAATTGGATGCACAGATGTATTGGAAGAAAAACGTAAGAAAGAATGCATGGAAAATGCAGTCTTAAAAGAAGGCTTTTTTGCAGAAACATTTCCGGTAAATAGAGCAGGATCTGCTAAGATGAAAATTAAGGAACTGCCGGAAGAAGTAGGTGAAGTGTCTGAAATATTTCAATGTGCATTTGAAAATTCTGGGATAATGAAAAACGGAATAATATACACAATGAAGACTATTCCGGATTATTATGGAAAGCAGATAACTCTTGGCGATGTTATGGAAACTGGACAAGTAGAAGAACAGTATTTTATTCCAGAAGAAAAGTTATATTATACAGATCCAACAGTTACACACAGTGATGAAACTGAGCAGCGTCTTCCAAAGAGAGATAGACAGACATGGCAGTACCTGAAAGGTGCAAAAAAATTATTACGTACAAGTTCAACAGGTCATGAATATGTATTTTCAGAAGGTGCTATTTCCATGATCGATCAGGAGGATAAACCGGCACGCACAATGCTGACATCAGAAGGTGGGTTTAGTAGAACAACTCATATCGTGAAAGATAAGATGACTGGAAGGGTGAGATTACTTACCGCGACAGAAGCGGAACGTATCCAGGGATTTCCTACAGATCATACAAAGTATTGTCTGGTTAAAGGAGAAACTGTGGAGATGCCATTGAGAAAACGTAGATTCATGATGGGAAATGCATTAGTAGTTAATTTAGTGGCAGATATGGAGAAGACATTAGATAAGATTTTTGAGTTGGAACAATAAACAAAAGTATAACGTAGAGGGATGAAAGGATAAATATGGACGATATACAAAATTAAAAGAAGTATTAATAAATGGGAATCCAATGTTGTTTTTGGGGCAGGATTTTCGTATGGAAGTAAGAATAGTTATGGAGACATGGCAACAGAAAATGTTTTAAAGAACGAAATATATAATACTTCGTAAAGGGTGCGATTAAAGACAGCTATAAAACGGAAGTACAGCAGTTTACATTGTAAGAATTTTGAGGGTTTGTTAATGACCATCTTAAGAAAAAGAGGAATTAAAAAGTTATCTGATCAAGAAATTCAAGATGTTGAATCGGAAGCGTTTCATTATCTATTGCCAGAATATCCTTAGAAAAAAGATTTATACTGTAAATATAGATGATTTGGTGGAACATATATGTTACAAAAATCATATAGATTTTGTAGTGCAAAACACATCAAAAGAAAAACCTGTTAAAGATGAACTGGAATATGTTAATAGAGAAGAAATATCACACACTTAAAAATAAGATGAAGTTTGAAAGTGTAACAGGAAAACAAACTATCTATGTAGACCAGGATTTTCGTGCACAAGTGTTGGTATATAATATGCTGCAGGATATACGAAAGAAGCAGATGAGGAGGTATTCGTAAAGAGTCGTGAAAAGGGCAGCAAATATCCTATGCACACAAACGAAATATTGCTATAGGGCTATTTAAAGAACAGATGATAAAATTAACTCTTGAAAAAATGCTGTAATAAGAGGGACAATTGCTTTTTAAGATGCAAGCAGAAATGGAAGAGTATATTTTGCCTGAAAGAAATTTGCCTGGAAAAGAACAGAAAAAGAATCTTTCAAATAAATACAAAAACAATCAAAAAATAGTTTAAAAAAAGTCCATACAATTTTATTGGGGTAAGTATGGACTTGTTTGCCTTAAATATAATTTTTATAGCTGAAAAAGTAACAGATATAGGGATAATTTCCCCTTAAGTTTATGATGTTGGGCTAAGCCGGTGGTCTTGACTTCGTGGGAAAGTGCGTTCGGTGAAATAAAAACGCTCCGCGAGATTCTTTTTATAATACAGAGAGGAAATGCAGCTTATGTACGAACATATGATAGCAGTAACGAATCACAGGCTCTGCAGAGTGCTGGGGGATGGATCCGACAGAAGATGGATGCTTTAAACCGGGAACAAAGCTCTGGGAGGCCTATCTGGATCAGATTCGGCGGATCGTTAATGTAAAACCCAGGGCAGTGGTGCTCCGGGAAAAGGACTTAAGTCCTGAAATTTACAGGAAGCTGGCAAGGAAAGTGCTCAGATCTGCCAGGAACAGGAGCAGCAGCTGATTTTGAACACAACTCCGGCGGTAGCTGCACAGCTGGGCGTGGGAAGCTTCATCTTCCAACGAGCATATTGAGAAGCGAAGGGAGACCGCAAAAGGCAGAGTATGTGGGAACGTCGGTTCATTCGGTGAATGAGGTAAAAGAAGCGCTTGAACTGGGCGCAGATTATCTGTTTGCAGGCAATATCTATGAGACAGATTGTAAGAAAGGGCTTCCGGGGAGAGGACTGGACTTCTTAAGCCAGGTTTGTATGGAAAGCAGTGTTCCTGTTTATGCCATTGGCGGAGTAAATGAAGAACGCCTGCCGGAGATCCTGAGTACAGGAGCGGCAGGTGGATGTATGATGTCCGGTTTTATGAAGCTGTAGAAGAAAGATCAACAGAATGCAGACGGATTTCGGATTTCAGCGTTTCATCTGTCATCAGGGAAAGCTGATCCAACAGGCTTATGTGATATGTTCCAAGTCCCTTTGAAGCATCGGCGTTCTCCGGCAATTCCCAGGACAGCAGCTCCGCAGACCGCTGCCTCAAGGGGGATACTACTGCCATAAAGGTTCCCATAATGCAGGTAAGCATACAGCCGGTTCCCGTGATGCGGGCCATGGATGGAGAACCGTTTTCAAGAAAATAGGCTTTATCATCCTGAGGAGATACAATAATATCCACCTCACCGCTGGCAGCTACGACGGCCTGTGTGCGGTCTGAAATCTCTTTCATCAGCCAGGCCAGACGAAACTGTGCCATTGGGTCATCCTTAGTGACAGCGTCTTCCCGGCTTACGTCGATCCCCTGGTTGTGGAAGCCTGCGCCGGCAATGGCGCGTATCTCGGAAACATTTCCCTTGATCACAGCGGGACGGCATTCTTCCAGAAACCGTCTGGCAAGCTTCATACGGAAATCACTGCAGGTGATGCCTACCAGATCTATGACAGCCGGACGCACATTCCTGCCAGAAAAATGGATTCGGCCCTGGCATCGGTGATATTTCCCAGGCTGACAGTAAGGGAACGGGCTATTTGGGCAATCGAGCTGCTTCTTTGGGATGCTCCGCCATGATAGGACGTGCGCCCAGAGCCAGAACTGCATTTGCACAGTCATTGACTACAATGGGTGGGTGATGCAGTGGATTAAAGGTGCTTCTTTATGCAAGAGGGAGATAGGATTCATGATGAGATCCTCCTTTGATGTAAGTATGGAAATGGGAAAATGCGCGTTTCAGGCTGCTTTGGGCCGTTTGATGCTCCAGTATATCAGGGCGGCTGCCAGAAAGCCGACCAGAACTATATAGCGGAGACTGTTTATCACAGAACCGCCCTGAGGTACAAGCTGATGGACAGCTACCGTCACAGCCAGATAGCCGATAAAGCCTGAAAATGCGATTCCCAGCGCATCATTTACCACGTCCTCTCCGGAATCATACGTCCGGGAACCCAGAGTTTCCTGGAACATGGATAAGAGTCTGGCTTTCTGCAGATGCTTTAAAAACAGAAATGCAATGGTTCCTCCAATGAGCGTGCCTGCAATGAAGGAAGGCACATAAAAGAACCAGGTAAGGCCGGTTTTCCCCAGACAAAGGTCATGACAGGATAGGAAAGTATGGCTCCGATGATGCCTGTGCCGATGACCTCCCCTGCAAAGGCCCATACCAGCCTGCCACGGGACATTCGGTAGAGCATACCGGATAAAAAGGCTCCGAATATAGCTCCTGTGAGTGCTAAAGGCGGGATCCCCATACAGGTCATGCGGATGATGCCAATGGCAAGGGCGCACACAAAGGCATACCAGGGGCCAAGCATGACCGCACAGGTGACATTGATAAAATGTGCCATGGGACACATTCCCTCTACCGGAGAATGGGGGAAATGACCACTCCCAGGGCTGTCATCATGGCAAGAAAGACCAGTTTTGCAGCGTGTTTGTTTTTGTTCATAGATTCCTTCCTCTTTTCTGCTGCGGGAAATGCCGGCAGGGAGCATTTCAGGGTACAAAAAAACGCACCTGCGTGCGTCAAGTCTATGTTCCCGGAATACAGGCATAGCGACGGCAACTTCCAGACAGCTGTAATAGGGCGCAGAATATGCGCTCTGCGGTCGATGCTCGATTGCATCCTCTCAATCCGAAACACGGACTCCCATCGCTATCCTTTTGTACGCAGCATCAGGGCGCTCCCCCTCACACCGGCTCAGCATCCGAAAAAGGAAACAGATACAAAAGTTCTAAATGTATTATAAACGCAGGAAGCAGATTGTCAAGTGCAAGTTTCTTGACAGCTCCCATGAAAAATGATACCCTCGGTGATAGGAAATAAAATAAGGGAGAATCTTGTAATGGAACAGAAGAATGACAGACAAAATGGCTTCGTATGACCGCACGGGTGGGAGCCATTTTATTTGGAAATGCGATTTATGCCATGGCCGTAGTGCTGTTTATCATCCGAATGGGCTTGTAACCGGAGGTACTACGGGCATGGGCCTGTTTTTTAACCGGCTCTGGGGAATCCCTGTGAGCCTTTTTGTAAGTATTTTTAATATTGCGGTCTTTGGTCTGGGGATGTGGCAGTTAGGAAAGGAATTTGCCCTTACCACGGCCTTAAGCACCGTGTTTTATCCCGCTGCCCTGGCAGTAATGGAGCGCACGGGAATACATGGCTTTTACATGGAAGAACGGCTGGTAGCCGTAATTTATGCCGGTATTCTCATTGGAGCGGGAATCGGGATCGTCATAAAGGCAGGCGCTTCTACCGGAGGTGTGGACATCCCCTGTCTGATCCTGCGCAAGAAGTGCGGCATCAATGTATCCCTGTCTCTTTATGTACTGGACTGCGTGATCCTGGCAATGCAGCTCATTACTTCATCCGCAGAGGCAGTGCTTTACGGCATTCTTCTGATCGTGACTTATACCCTGGTGCTGGATAAGGTTCTCATGGCCGGCATGACAAAGATGCAGGTGAAGATAGTAAGCCGACGCATGAACAGATTAATGCCTGATCAGCCAGCGGCTGGACTGCGGAACCAGCCTTCTCCACATGGAAACCGGTTACCTTCACCGGGAACAGGATATGGTGCTGGCTGTGATTTCCAAGCGGGATCTGCCAAGCTGAACCAGCTGGTGCTGGATGAGGATCCGGAAGCGTTTATGATCATCAATCAGATCAATGAGGTTCAGGGCGGGATTTACTTTAAAGAAGGTATACAAGTAAGACTTAAGATAATGTAATAAAATCGTAATTGAATTTGTAAGATAGATTATGTATCATAGAGGTTGACATCAAAACGGGTCATCCGTAAGTACACACATCAATTCTGGAGGTGATCTCAAAATGAAGCATAAACTGTTTAAAAGAAGCAGAGGCATGGCTCTGGCAGCCGCGCTGTTTTTTTGGAGTGACAGCAGTAAGCCTGGGTGCTTTTTTCCAGGTCTGTATCCGCGGAGGAAACACAGGCTTCAGGTGAAGCTGCACAGGAGGCAGCAAAAGAGGATATTGCGCTCACAGGCCAGATCCGTTCCTGTAAGGTGACGGCAGACAAGCAGAATGTGGAAATCGCCTTTTCCACCAGCGGCGATACAGCCGGCACCGATGGAAAGGTCTATATATTTGAACAGCAGACCTATGAGAACAGTCTGGATGGAAGAACCGATTATATTGCTTCGGCAGACGCCCTTATATCATCCTCTGCTCAGGTGCCGTTAAATTTCGGAAGCACAGCAGACCGCCTGTACAGCAAATTTGTACTGGCTGCTTATGACGGCACAGAGTATAAACCATCAGCGAGCCTCATTACATTACCAATCCTGAGGCAGTGGCCAAATACGGAAGCATTCAAGGATCCTCTGACTAAAAGGGACTGAACATCGAATTGATATGCTGGAGGATGCCTTTGACCTGGGCGTAAGCATGTAACCACCAATATTGCGTTTTCACAGATCATGGGTACAGGCATTGAATATGAATATGACGGCAAGATCTATCATTTAATAAGGCCATCATGGATGATTATGACAGAACCATCAGCGCTCTTTCCAATAAGGGAATGACCGTCACGGTGATCATTTTAAATGACTGGAACCCCAACCGTTCGGATCTGATCTATCCGGGTACGAAGAAGTCTTCCAATGCCTTTTATTATATGTTCAACGGGGCAAACGAAGCCGGTTTTGAGCAGACCAGAGCCATTGCGGCCTTTTTGGCTGACCACTACAGCGGAAAAGATTCCAACCATGGAAAGGTTTCCAACTGGATCATTGGAAATGAGATCAATAATCAGCAGTGGAACTATATGGGCTCTATGGATCTTACAAATTATGTAAAAGTATACCAGCAGGCGTTCCGTATTTTCTACACGGCCATCAAGAGTACCAATGCCAATGACCGGGTGTATTTCTCACTGGATTACAACTGGATGAATGAGATTGACGGAAAGCTGAAATACGGCGGTAAGGAGATCGTAGACAGCTTCAATTCCATTGCTAATGTTCAGGGCAGATGGACTGGGGACTGGCCTATCATCCGTATCCCTGTCCCATGATTGAGCCGGAATTCTGGGATGATCCCAAAGCTACCGGGCTCTTTACAAATGATTTTAACTCACCAGTTATAAATTTTCCAATCTGAACGTACTTACCGATTACTTTAACCAGGAGGCACTGAAGGCTCCTTCGGGAAATGTGCGTCATATTATTCTGACCGAGCAGGGCTTTACCTCCTATAGTCCCACCAGAGGCGATATTCCTGAGATCCAGGCAGCTGCCTATGCGTACTCCTACTACCTTGTAGACAGTAATCCATATATTGACGCATATACGGTAAGCCGCCAGGTGGATGCTCCCAGCGAGGCAAAGCAGGGACTGAAGTTCGGCCTGTGGGAGTGCGATATGAATCAGCCGGATAAGATCGTAGCAACGAAACGCAAGAAGATCTGGCAGGTATTCCGGGATATTGACAAGAAAAATTCGACTCTGGAACCTCAGAGTTTGCCAAGTCTATTATCGGAATTGAAAAGTGGTCTGATGTGATTCCAAACTTCAAGTGGAAGAATCTGGAAAAATAAAATCAAACGATATCTGCCGCAGGTGCGATATCAGAGAGAACAGGAGGAAATTCTATGTACCGTATTTCTAATTTCACCGACAATGATGATGTAAAGTCCTTGCAAAGCTGGGAGCCTTTGAGGTAATCGAATATCAGCGCGACTTAAGCGTGACTCCCGGATCGGCAGTAACCGCTTATTACTGCGCGCAGATGAATGTGAGAAAGCGCCAGCTGGTATGCAGTCTGGATCAGTCTAATGTGACCATTCAGGCAGGCGCCATGCAGTGGATGTTAGGAGATGTAAAGGCAACCACCGGCATTAAGGGCGTGGGAGATTTCCTCGGCAAAGCGGTCCGGGGCAAGGCAACCGGAGAATCCGCCATAAAGCCGGAGTATACGGGAAGCGGCGTTCTGGTGCTGGACCTACCTATAAGTATCTGATCCTGATGGATGCAGCCCAGTGGGGCGGCGGAGTGGTGCTGGATGACGGTCTGTTTTTAGCCTGTGAATCTACCTGCAGCACAAAGCGGTGATGCGTTCCAATTTCTCTTCTGCAGTGGCCGGAGGAGAGGGACTGTTTAACCTGAGCCTGAATGGGAACGGAGTGTTCTGTATCGAATCTGAATGCCCGAAAGAGGAGTTGATCGAGATTGAGCTTCAGAACGATGTGCTCAAGGTGGACGGCAATTATGCTATTGCCTGGAGCAAGAGCCTGGACTTACGGTAGAGCGCTCCGGAAAGAGCCTGATCGGCTCCGCAGCTTCGGGCGAAGGCCTGGTAAATGTATACCGCGGCACAGGAAAGGTGCTGATGATGCCAACGGCAAAGATGCCGAATATCTGATGGAACACGTTTGAAATGGAAACAGGATTGTCTGTGAGATGCCATTCTCAGGGCAGTCCTGTTTTTAAAATGAGTAATAAAAAAATATTTCAACACATTTATAATTGAAAAAAATATTTCTTTATGATATAGTTATAAAAGAAATATTTCATGGCATCGACCTTTTGGGCAAAATGGGGAATGTCTGTAAGGGTGGTTGCAGAACAGGAGGAGATACATGAACAAGCAGGAACTATTTGAGCAGATCAAGGGGCAGATGATCATCTCATGCCAGGCTATTCCGGGAGAACCTCTGTATGTGGAGGAAAAATCTGTGATGTACCTGATGGCGAGAGCGGCAAAGATGGCGGGGACTCCGGCGATCCGCACCAGCAGCATCCGGGACGTAGCTGCGATCAAGGAGGAGACAGGACTTCCGGTTATCGGACTGGTAAAGATCCAGTATCCCGGCTTTGAAAGCTACATTACTCCTACCATGAAGGAGGTCGATGAGCTTGTCGCTGTTGGAAGCGATGTGATCGCGTTAGACTGTACGCTGCGCGCGACGGGAGACGGAAAGACAGTAAATGAGTTTATAAAGAGGTGCGCCAGAAATATCCGGATGCCATTCTTATGGCAGATATATCAAACTATGAGGAGGGAGTCAATGCCTGGAAGCTGGGAATGGATATTGTGGGAACTACCATGAGCGGCTATACGGCAGATTCTCCTCATATGGATGGCCCGGATTATGAGCTGGTAAGCCGTTTGTCAAAGACTGTGGACGTTCCGGTTATCGGAGAGGGGAAAATCCATTACCCAGATCAGGCGGTAAAAATGCTGGATGCGGGAGCGTTTGCCATTGTGGTAGGCGGAGCGATCACAAGACCGTTAGAGATTGCAAACCGTTTTATGGATGCAGTGAAGAACCGATAGGAGGAGCACGATGGGGACAGCAGCACTGGATATCGGAGGAACCGCCATTAAGTCAGGGATATGGACGGGAATAAAGGACGAAATAAAAGAAGTAAGGGAGACTCCGACCAATGCCCGGCTTGGAGGTGCCCATGTAGTGGAACAGGCTGTAAAGATTCTGGAAAGCTATCATGGTTTTGATGCCATTGGGATCAGCACCGCCGGACAGGTAGATTCCCAAAGAGGAATGATACGCTATGCCAATGAAAACATTCCCGGTTATACGGGAATGGAGATCGGCCGCATGTTGAGAGAGCGTTTTCATGTGCCTGTAGCCGTAGAAAATGATGTAAATGCAGCCGCACTGGGTGAAGGAATCTTCGGCGCAGGAAGGGGAGAGAGGGATTTTCTCTGTCTGACCTACGGCACCGGGTGTGGGCGGAGCGATTGTGATGGATCAGAAGGTGTACCATGGCTGCGCCTTTTCTGCAGGAGAATTTGGCGGTCTTCTGATTCATCCTGAGGATCGGAAGAGGGAGAGTTTTTCAGCGGCTGCTATGAGAAATACGCTTCAGCCACAGCACTTGCAGCCAGAGCCATGGTCATTGATCCAGCGCTTACAGACGGGAGGAAGATATTTGCGGCTATCGACCAGCCGGGGGTGCAGGCGGCTGTGGATGAGTGGATCGATGAGATTGTAAACGGACTGCAGACGCTGATCCATATTTTTAATCCGTCCTGTGTGATCTTAGGCGGCGGCGTCATGGCCCAGCCTTATGTAACAGAGCAGGTAAGAGTGCGTACTATGGAGCGCATTATGCCAAGCTTCAGGGATGTGAATATTCTTCCTGCCGAGTTGGGAAACAGAGCCGGTCTTTTGGGAGCTGCCTGGCTGGGGAGAGAGGAAAAAGAAAGAAAACGGAAAGTTACAATAAATGAAAAATCAGATAAAAGCCTGAAAAAGTATGGACAAGGCAAAAGAAACTGGATAAAATGGAAGAAATTATACAGATTGAGAGGAATGGATCGTATGCAGGGAGATTTATAACGAGTATCAAATCCGCATATAATCAGTTTACCAAGGCAGAAAAGAAAGTGCAGATTATATTCTGGCAAATCCAAGGGACGTTCTGTTTATGTCCATTACAGATCTGGCGGAGGCCTGTGAGGTGGGAGACACCAGTGTGTTCCGATTCTGGCAAGACTATGGATTAAAGGGATACCAGGAATTAAGATGATGCTGTCCTTAAGCATCAGTAAGGGACAGGAGCAGGTAGACCAGTTTACAGGGAACAATATTTCTATGGAGGATTCCTTTGGGGAACTGGCTAGAAAGGTATTAAATACCAATATCAATGCCCTGAATGAAACTTTTTCCATGATAAAGGAGGAGGATATTGACCGGGCCATCACACTGATCCACCGGGCCAGAAGAGTGTTTTTCTTTGGCGTAGGAGCAGTATGCTTACCGCATGAAGGCAATGAATAAGTTTATGCGTATTGAAAACAAGGTATTTTGTATACAGGACAGCCATATGCAGGCCATGGCTGCGGCTACTATGGATGAGCGGGATACAGCAGTTATTTTTTCCTATTCCGGAGCAACCAAGGATACCATCCATGTGGCAGAGGTAGCGAAGCGGTCCGGCGCCAAGATTATTTGTATTACCCGTTTTGTGAAATCACCTCTGAGCGCCTATTCGGATGTCACCCTTTTATCCGGAGCCAATGAGGGGCCTCTTCAGGGCGGGTCTACCTCGCAGAGATCAGCCAGCTGTTTCTGGTGGACCTGATCTATACGGAATATTACCGCCGTTACTTTGAACAGTGCAGTGTGAACAATGAAAAGACATCAGGGTCGGTATTGGAAAAGCTCTGCTAGTAAATGAACAAAAACGCAGCAACCTATCTGCCTTTCGCACAATATTTGTGGAGACAGGTACGTTACTGCGTTTTAATGTTTATGGAATCAGACAGGGAATCTGTTTTGCCAAAGCTTCTGCCAGTTCCCGATGCCCTGAGCAGTGAGATGCATGAAATCGATGTGATTGTTTTCCGTCACAACCGTGTTGGCATCAAAATAGCGGCACCCTGTAAGAAGGGCAATTTTTCATATTCTGAACCCAGTCCGGCAGATTTTTCTGCACAGCCCCGCCCCATTGTATTTCCTACACTGGAACCGGCGTATTCAGGATCGATATTTTGGGTGTTTACGATCAGAATATTGGGGCCGTTTCTCCAACAGTCAGAAATGGACCGGGCCTTTTCGATCAGACGTTTTAATCCAAGTGCGATACATGCAGAGGATGCGCCAAAGCGTTCCTTGGTATCATTGGTGCCAAGCATGATGACCAACAGATCTACAGGCTCGTGGCTCATCAGGCAGGGATAGATGGAATCAAGGCCGTTAAGCCTTCATAGAGAGGATCGGGAAAACAGCAGGTTCTTCCGGACAGGCCTTCCTCCAGAACCAGATATTCCGTTCCTAAAAGCTCCTGCAAAAGACAAGTCCACCGTTCCTTTTCAGAGAAGCGTCCGCCGGTTTCTGCGCAGTATCCGTGGGTATTGGAGTCTCCAAAGCACACAATATGTTTTTTCATAAAGCATTTCCTCCTTTCTTACGCCTATCATACCATTGGAACGGTTTAAACACAATGACCAAAGAAAAATTTTTACCATTATATTTTTGTTGAAAAAAATAATTAAAGTGTTATACTGGAGATATCCGGTAGGAAAGAAAGGTGGAGCATTATGAGAGATATTACAAAGTATCAGGGGATTATTCCGGCATTTTATGCCTGCTACGAGGAGGATGGAAGCATCAGCACAGAGCGGACCAAAGCCCTGGCAGAGCATCTGTTGAAAAAGGAGTAAAGGGCGTCTATGTGGGCGGTTCCTCCGGCGAATGTATTTACCAGAGCAAGGAGGAACGCAAGGCAGTTCTGGAAGCTGTGATGGAAACCGTAAAGGGAAAGATGACCGTTATCGCCCATGTGGCCTGCAACAATACGGAGGACAGCTGTGAGCTGGCAGCTCATGCAGAGAGCCTGGGCGTGGATGCGGTAGCGTCTATTCCGCCCATTTATTTCCATTTACCGGAGCATGCCATTGCTCAGTATTGGAATGACATTCTGCCGCAGCTCCAATACGGATTTGTGATTTACAACATTCCGCAGCTGGCAGGCGTAGCTCTTACCATGCCTCTGTTCAGAGAAATGTGCAAAAATCCAAGAGTGGCTGCTGTGAAAAACAGTTCCATGCCCGTACAGGATATCCAGATGTTTAAGATGGAGGGCGGAAAGGATTTCGTTGTATTTAACGGACCGGATGAGCAGCTGGTATCCGGCCTGGCCATGGGAGCCGACGGAGGCATTGGCGTACTTACGGGGTAATGCCTGAGCTGTATTTAAAAATATTTGAGCTGTGCAGGAAAGGAAAGTATGAGGCGGCGAGAAAGATCCAGTATGATGCGGATGCCATTATTTATGCCATGTGCGCCTGCCATGGAAATCTTTATGCAGTGATGAAGGAGATTTTAAAGCTTCGTGAGGGACTTGATCTGGGAAGCGTGAGAAAACCCATGCCCGGTTTGATCCCTGAGGATATGGAGCAGGTAAAGAAGTGCGCTGCCATGATCGATGCTGCCATAGCCGCGCTGCAGGAGATTTAAAATGACGTTTCCAAAGGATGGCGGCATCAGTATTTGTATAAAATAGAGCAGTACATCAGACAGGAGCTTCGTTAGATGCATAAAAATGCAAAAACGAAGCTCCTTAATTTATTTATTTTGCTGAAAAAACGGAATAAAAAGAAAAGAAATTTTTTCG
>ENA-OQHP01000384-OQHP01000384.1-human-gut-metagenome-genome-assembly--contig:-NODE-384-length-14180-cov-2.741336_pt1 | contig 14180 bp, 16 predicted proteins | sample MGYA00242563_ERZ504717 | MGnify/ENA primary metagenome ERZ504717 (study PRJEB26092, sample SAMD00036212) | human gut metagenome | host: Homo sapiens | study: EMG produced TPA metagenomics assembly of... | reverse complement strand
TTGGAAATATGCCTCCAAAAGGAGTGAGTCTTTCGGATTTTATTGCTACCTTTGCCATGCCTGTTGCGGTTTTCTTTGTCTTTGGATTCGCAACACTAAGGTAAGTGAAAACGCTGACATGGCAAAACCTGGGCAACAAAATGTTGCTCAGGAACTTATAAAAATAATTATCAATTATGTTGCGGAATTAAGGTTAAAATAAAAAAGACTGATCAAAGAATATTTTCATTGGGAGATACTTATCGCTATTTAAAAATGTACGATTCTGCATATTTTTACCTAAACCAAGCTTGCCTGTCACCTAATATCCATACAGCCCGTAGCGCCTATCAAGCACTATATTATATTAGTCAAGAAGAAAAAGATTACAAAAAGGCAGTAGAATACAGTAATAAGCTATGGTTCTATCAAGATTCAATAGGTAAAACAGATCGCAATAAAGCATTAATAGAGATGCAAGAAAAATATGATCAGCAAAAAATAATCAATGAAAATAATCTGTCACAAATAAAGAAAGACCGGATCATACGCAATGTGCTCATTGCCTTAATCATTTTGTCTTTCATCATAGCAATAACAAACTATCTATACCAACGAAAAATAGTTTCTCAAAAACAAGAGATATCGGAGAAAGAAGAAAAAATTCGTTATTTCACTATGAAAATACATGAAAATGAGACATTGATAAACCGCAACAAAATGCGGATAGAAGAACTTACGATCCAAATGGAAGGAAGCCTAGAGATAAAAGAACAATGGAAAGAACAAAATAAAATACGACAAGAAATACAACAACAGAATGAAACGCTGAAACTGGAGAACAATAACCTGCAAAATCATATAAGCAATTATGCCCAGTCATTAAAAGAAAAATCGAAAGAACTGGAAGCTATGGAACATCTATCAAAAGAAAACCAGTATCTACATAAACGCGAGGCTTTTTTATGTAACCAACTCATTAAGCAGACAGAATTATTCAATAAGCTAAAAACAACAAAGTATATAGACAACAAACTATGGCAAGAAATAAAAGAAAAAATAGATTTATTATTCGATAACTATACTAAAAGACTATGTCATCAGATACCTTCCTTAACAGACGGTGATATACAAATATGCTGTTTGATAAAACTACGGTTCAGCAACGGTGACATCGCCAATATGTTAGCCATCTCGCCCACATCTGTGTCCAAAAGAAAATTAAGATTAAAAGAACGCATCGTACAAGAAATAGGTTCATTAGGCGAAAATCAAAGCCTTGATTTATGGCTTATGGAATACTAAAAATAAACAATTGTCTATATCGCCCTCCTATAAAAGGTAATAAGCTAGTTATTAACTTATTACCTTTTTCCATTTGTCCACATGATATCTGCACGTTTTTAAGATTTATCCTCTAACTTTGCCCCAAACAAAACAATTAAAACAAACATAAAGTCATGAAGTTAAAAAGTATAAAGAAAAAGATATGGAGTATAGTTATTATCATAACTACATTAATAGGTATTTTGCCTGTACAAGCCAATACAACAGAAACTCCTGTTAAAGATGTAGAATTGGATGGCAGATGGGATGATCCTATTAGAAGTGCTGCTACCAATTGCCCCATAACTGTATTTACCGATGGCTATCTCCTTACCCTCAAGAACGCGTCACCCGACCGTGATATGACCATCCGCATCACAGATATGGCAAAAGGGGGCGTCGTTTATGAAAATGATATTCCTGAAGTACAGAGCGCTTACATCACAATTTCTATTGCAAATTTCCCTGCAGAAGAATATAAACTAGAAATAACAGGTACACCTTCCGGACATTTAACGGGATATTTCACTAAAGAGTGACAGACCTGTTTCATAACCCAACTAAGTATACTTAAACCACTAACTTGATTCATTAGAAATTGGAACATGAAGTTCCAATTTCTATGAATATAATTTGTCCAAAAAGTTCATTAAACAAATCCATATTAACGCAATAATATATGCTGAATTTCCTTCTTGACATAGCACCGGACAAAAGCCAGTTATTGCTAACCATCAAATTAGCAGGGATATTGCGGGAAAAGAAACAAGAGGTATACTATACCTACACCTCAAACCCTGCTTTTACGCCTGTACTATATGATAAAGGAATAAGCAACTGCGTACTTTATCCAGATGATTTCCGTTGGTTAAAGCCCGACCTAACGCTTCTGGATTGTCGGCATGCAGCACATGCCTCCCTCTATCGGCAGCTAGCCATTGACTATATTTTCATAGCCATGCAGTTGCCTGACCAAAAAAACATACAGGACAAAGATATTTCTATACTTTATCTGCCATCCACTCCCTACCTGTCATCCGGTTCCGGACCACGTTTGGAAACATTGACAAAGAGATTGCAGGATATTAAAAAAGACAAAGAAAGAAATATTATTGTCGGATTATTAGGAAAAGGAAATAAAAATTCAAAGATTCTAGAAGATTTTTATAGAGTTATAAAAAGAAGTTCCATCAGAAATCCCCGGTACCAATTCATATTATTGACCGACATACCAAATGTATATCAATCGTCTGAATTGCCCGACAACATGGAATTATTCCGCACGCTGAACCTTAACACCATATTACCATTATGCGATTTGGCTTTGACCGACTCACATTCTGACGCATGGCTGGATTGTACCTTTGCTCAAATACCGGTACTGAAATATTCGCCTAAAGATATGATAAACATAACTCCGATGAAATTGGAGCAACAAATAGAATATGCATTACAAAATAAAACAACACTAACACAAAAGGCGAAAGAGTTATGCGATTTCTTTGAGCGTAAGAATCGGGAAATAAACAAAATAGCCGATATGTTAATAGAAAGAGCAGGACGTAACAGATATAACTCATGCAGACTCCGGCCGCACACTTATTAAAGTAATTCAGCGTTCATACCTACTTCCACGTCCAAATGAACGTTAATCGCTCCAATGAATTTCTTTTTTTAAGTGATTGCGGCCGCTCCATGAGTTTTCTCTTATAAAACAAACCGGGTTATGACAGAATACGAACTTGATAAAATAAAGAAATCATTTGTCCGTTCCAATGCCAAGTGCCCTGTAGAGGTAGCTTGCCTGCTCACTGTTATAAAATATTACAACGGAAAAGAAACGGACATACATACATTGACCGAATGGTGCAAAATAAATGGAAAGCTTACCTTGGCAGGAATGAAACAAGGGGCTATATATTCCGGCATGAAAGCGAAATATGTTTGCAAAACATTCATCAATTAACACAAAGAAAACTTCCCATCATCCTTTTCACTCTCAATGATTTCAATGTACCAGGATATGTAGTCTGTTACGGCATTCATGAATCCCGATTCATTATCTGGGAACCGGAATTCGGACTCATGCAATATTGGGCGGACGAAATGAAAACATTATGGATAAAAGGAATAGCCCTGACCCTCTTTCCCACACAAGATTTTATGAATTCGGCAAATCTCCATCTAAAATGGTGGGAAATATATAGCTGGAGCAAACTATGGAAAAGAAAGGTAGAACATTGGTACGAATATATATGGTTAAACGTACCTTTATTCCGCCAAATGGTATATAAGCTGGGTAAGAACAAATGAAATGTGAAAAGTAGGCACTCATAATCTTTCCTTCTCACTCTCTCCGGCACCACTACCCTTATATTTATTACGCGTAGCATTAAATTTATAGCGTACCGTCAGCATCACTTTCCTACTATCATAATTATTAATTTGCAAAGAAGATGCCCGGTTATAATACATACGGTTTCCCGACTTCATGCCATGGAACAAATCCGTACCACTCAGTTTCACAGACATCCTATCCCCCAAAGAACTTGTAACCCCGGCATCCACATAAAAATATTCTTGGTTTCCGAGTAATTCTCCATATCGCCTTTACTTTGATAATTCATTTCCACCGAAGCCATCCAGCCGTGATTAAAATTAAATGTATTATTAAAAGCCCCCGTAAACATCGGTTTGTTCATCTTCAGCAATCCATCGGTAGTCTCCAGATCCAGCCATTGTTTCTGCACTCCCCAATTCAATTGCGGCGACCAGATTCCAAACTTAGGCGCCAATGACAAGAATGCCGAAACAGATTTCAAGCTATGGAGATTTTTGAAAGAAATAAGCGTTACCGCCGGATTATACTCCATTTGTTCCCCCCAGTAAATGATTGTATTTCTTCTGTCATTATAATCCAGACTGAACTGCATAAACTTCCATGTCCCCATCAAAGAAACGTTATGCACCACCTCATGTTCCAATAACGGATTGCCGGACTGAAGCGTGAACCTATTGGCATACGTCACATTATTGCTCAACTGCTGGTAGGACGGACGACGCGTCTTTGCCGCATAACTAAGCTGCAACTGCACTCCGCCTATTTCAGAACCCAATGAAACACTCGGAAAGAAATTACTGAAATTCCGGCTTTGTCCTTCCATATATTTCCCATCCTCATAATAATCAAAGTTCACCCACTCATAACGTCCCCCCACGGAGAGTTGCCCTATGGGGGTATTGCGGCTATACTCTAAAAACGGACTGATATTCTGCTCTTTCAGTTCACTGAATGAAGTCGGCACATAACCTTCCGGATTCACATAATCATCCTGCCGCTCTGTATGACTGTATTCAGCCCCTATCATGACATTTCCTCCAAGCAGCGGACGGCTCAGCACCAGTTTGGCAGCAAAGAGTTCACTTCTCAATGTATTGGTAGAAGTGACAACCCTATCTTCCTTATTACTGCTTTCTTCACGTTGTATCGTATTGTCTCCGTTTTTGTCAAACAGATAATCCGCATTAAAATCAATCTCCGTTTTTCCCGCCATCCCCTTATAATAAACATTTACCGAATGCGAGGATTATAATACGCAGTGGCATTGATATCATTCGCCAGATAGTCATAATGCGTGCCATCGGCATATACATCCGAATTAAATATAGTGTGATAGCGGGCATCCGGATTGGCTTTCAATGTATATTTTACTCCGATTGAATTATTTTCATCGAATGCATAGTTCACACCTGCGATATTGGTAAATGCCTGTTGATTCGTTTTTGCGACTGATAATTGTCCTGATGCCAAAGCGTATCAACATGCACATCTTGAGTAAACCGACTTTCGTCAAACCCTTCACTTTTTCTATAATACACGGTGCCGAACACATCCAATTTATCACGCCGGTAATTCCAGTTCAACTGTTCCACGAAACCGGCATACTCCCACTGATTATAACCGGAACGCACATCAAATCCAAATCCTTCCCCTTTTATGGGGCGGGTAGTAATCTTCACCACTGCTTTCACAGACGCATCATATCTTGCACCGGGGCTGGTAATCAGTTCTACATTCTTAATATCTTCTGACTTCAGCTGGTCCAGTTCCGACAAATCACGCAGCAATCTTCCATTCACATAGATTATCGGGCTCCCTTTTCCAAATACCTCATACGCATCATTTTTCTTCTGAAGTCCCGGTATATGCTTCAACACATCCTCCGCCGTACCCATTTTGCTAAGTACTGTTCCTTGCACATGGGTCTGCAACCCTTCAGCAGTAAGTTTATATGACGGGCGATTCCCCTTTACCACGACTTCCCCCAACAGATTAACATCTTCATACATCACAATCGTTACCGGAAACTGAGCATAGGCTTTTGTCACCGGAATAAAGCCAAGACAAGAAATTCTGAGTATATTATTACCGCTTGTTTGGTCTATGCTGAAAATTCCTTGTTCATTGCTAATTGTACCTTGCACAAAAGATGAATCTTTGGAAGATAGCAATACCACATTAGCAAAACTGACAGGATTTCCTTTTTCATCAACTAATAAGCCGGAAACACTCTGTGCGTCAATAACAATAGAATTAATAATAATCCGAGCAATAAAATCAGTGTCCTCATATATTCTATACTTTTTAATTATTCGTGCCTATTTCGTCATTTTTACACAAATATATAATCATTATTATTTATCAAAACAACATTTATGCAAGCGATAGAGATTATTTTCATCCACAATACTCCCATGCACTATTTGTTCCATGTCCTATATCTAATAAATGCATAATTATTATTAACAACATGAATTCCATAATTCATTCTTTCTATTTATTACAATATGATATAGAAGAAGTAAATGACCGTCCTTCATAAACAGGTTTCAATCTGCAATTCTTCATTACACACACCGCATGAAGTTTGCAATTTCTGCAATCAGTCAAATCCTCCAAAGTCAAATTTCCCCTAAAAATATTCCATTTAGAAGATTTCCAAATCACATCCAAATTTTGATCTATTAAATTCCCCATTTTATATTCAGGATTATCAATTCCATAAATACAAGGATACACATTAAAATTCTCATCAATGGCAATAAGTGAATTTCCAGCGGCACAAACAATTTTATTGTCATGAGAGTTTGATTTTAAAGCAGAATCGTCTGCTAAGATAATTCTTTTATTATATTTTCCCTTCTGATTCAGATATAATTTATAAACATTATCATTTTCCTGTTCTGACAAAACAATATTAGTATTCTGATTCATTCTACATAGGTCTTAGCCTGTTTAAGAACAAAGTTTGTGCTCCAAGCTCATTCAAAGAATAGTCTATTATTTCATCGATCTGGCATAAATTCTTTTTATTAATTGTGCAAGTGATGCTAAATTTAATATCTTCTAAACTTAAAATTTTAAGTATTCTTATCAATTTATCAAATGCTCCCTTACCTCTAATAAAATCATGGGTATCACTTGTCATTCCATCAAGTGAGATTCCCAATTGTATGTGCCCTTTTTTAATCATATCAATTCTTTGCTTATTTAATAATAAAGCATTAGTCAAAATGATAGCTTCGAAGTGACACTGAATGGCTTTAAAAAGAAAATTATCAATATCAGGGTGAGAAAAAGGTTCTCCTCCTGTAATTTTTAAAGTTTGGATATTTGCAGCTTCAAATTGGGACAAAATTCGATCTGTATCAGACGAACTAATTCTTTTCACTTCAAAAGAAGGAGAAGAACCTTCAAAACAATGTTTACAAGCTAAATTACAATGTTTAGTAATCAAAAAATCAACTCTCTCAGGACTATATGCAGTATATGAAGAAAGATCTTTAGATATTTTGTATTTCACAAATGGTCCTTTAAAGTTATTTGCCATAACTAACAAGTCGAAAAACTCGTCCTTCTCAATGAAATGATAAAATCTGACAGATCAATATTACGCACATTAAACTCTTCAATCAAATGTTCAAGAGAATAAGATTGTTTTCTAAATTGCTCAAGAATAAAGAATAATTTATACGATATTGTATAACTCCTTAACGTTTTCTTGTTATATAAACGATAACAATCGTTTAACTCCTGACGAAGCACATAATTATTATTTAACGTATATAGCATAATATTTCTTTATTATAATTCAATATTAGGGGAAATTTCATTTTCAGCAAACTCCCCCTAATATTAGATTGTTTACAAACATCAAGATCAGCCACATTACCGTTAATCCGGCTTGACTTTTTCTTCGTCTTTTGTTTTTAGCTTATTATTACAGCATTTAACAGCATAACCATCACCTGCAGCTGATTCACTCTGAGATTCAGATTGAACTTCAGCAATACCTCCTGATATAGATTCCATTTCAGAATCGCTAATACCATCAAAAATTGTTTCTTCTGGCTTCATAAACTTTAAGTATTTATTAATAAAGGCCTACTCTATTAAAGCTTTTCGGCATTTGCTCCTTTAGCTAGTAAAATCCAAACTTTATGTTGTAGGATCTACTGTTTTCTGCTGTTCCTGCTTCCCTTTATTATTACAGCATTTAATAGCATAACCATCACCTGCGGCTGATTCTCCTTGAGATTCAGACTGTACTTCAGCAGTCCCCCTGCTATAGATTCCATTTCAGAATCGCTAATACCATCAAAAATTGTTTCTTCTGGCTTCATAAACTTTAAGTATTTATTAATAAGGCCTACTCTATTAAGCTTTTCGGCATCCGCTCCTTTTATCAGTAAGGTCTGGGCTATAATTATTCAGTGATATAATTATATTTAATTTGATATTGCAAGTATAATCCTACATAGTCCGACCATTCCGGACTGAATAAAAAAAAGAATATTTTTAGCTTTTTTTTGCATTAAAACAAAAAAGCTTACTATTCATCCCAAAGAAGCGTATTCTGTTCGCATTCAATAGGATCAAAACATTTCCAACAAAAAGCTACTGAAATTTAATAGAAAATTTTAGGAAATAAAAAGAGAAGACAGACTACACCTGTAACATATTTATAAGAATTCAACATCTTTCCTTTCACATCTCATATATAATACCTACATTTACTACCATTATATATAAAAGACATAATAACTATGAGAAAAAGAGGGTTATAAATTGGATGGTAATACTAAGCATACTTCTTACAGGGTGCAAACAAAAAAGGATACTTTACAAACTTTGTTGCCTCCACTGGTGAAGGCGGAACACATTATGTATGAATACCCGGATAGTGCATTACACATATTGCAAGAAATGCAAATGCCTGCATCCTCGGATAAATTGCAAAAGGCCACATGGGCTTTATTACTAACCCAAGCCAAATACAAAAATTATATAGAAGAAGTGGAAGACTCCACTTTAATTAATATAGCATACAATTATTTTATGCAGCAAGAGGATGCGCAACGTAGAGCGATGGTGCTGTATTATAAAGGTATATTGTGCAAAAAAGCCGGCAAAACAGAAGAGGCACAAAAACTCTATCTGGCAGCAATAGAGGAAGTAGAGAAGCTAGAAGATTACCAATTGGCACACCTTATATATGTAGAACTAGGCGAGTTCTATGTTTTTCGAGAATTATATGAGGACGCTTTTAAAAACTTTGAAAAAGCACTTCATTATGCAGAGTTAGCAAATAATGATAAATATATATGCTCTTCCTATATTTTTCTTGCAAGAGCTATTTCTGCATTAAACCAAATGAATACTTCGATAGAATATTATCAGAAAGCGATTCTGTTAGCTGAGAAAATTAAAGATAACTATTTGTGTTCAGGCGCCATGAATGAATTGGCAGGAATATATACGAATATAAAGGATTATCAATCTGCATTGAAATATGCACAGAAAGCACTACAGATAAATGAAACAGACGAGATTGAATCCTTAGGGCAGAACTTCTTGGGATTAGGTGAAATTTATTACTACCTTGCTATTCCTGATTCTGCTTATTACTATTTTAACAAAGCATTGTATTCTTCAAGTATCTATACAGTTCGTGCAGCTTATCAAGGTTTATATTATGTAAGCCGGGATAATCATGAATATGAAAAGATTTCAGTTTATTGCGACCAGCTATTGAATTATCAGGACTCGATACAAACCCTAAATAAAAGTAGAGAATTAGCTGAAATACAAAAGAAATACGACCAGCAGAAAATCATCAATGAAACAGCCAGTTAGAAATGGATAAGAAGAATATGCTTAATATGATATTGCTTGCAGGAATTGGAATAGCTATGGGAATAGCAATCATGGTATATGTGTATCAAAAAAAGCTGCTTCGTAAGGAACGTCTACTTCAGAGAAGGAAGAAGAAATAAACCAGAATACCATTAAAATACAAGAGAATGAGATGATAATCGTCCGCAATAGAAACCGGATGGAAGAACTCACCATGCAGATAGAAGAAAACAAAGGAGTACAAGAACAACTGGAAGAACAACATAAAGCATTGGTCGAAATACAGCAGCAAAACGAGAGTCTGAAGCAAGAGAATGAAACGCTTCAAAACAATATAGATAAATATTCCTTTACCTTGAATGAAAAGTCTAATGAGCTGAACAGGTTAGAAATTTTGACAAAAGAAAATCAACGGTTACGCGATAGAGAAACCTATCTATCGAACTTACTGATAAAGGACATAAGGTTATTAAGAACTTGAAAGATAAAAAAAGCCCCATCAATATTTTACAATGGGACGAGATTAAAAAGAACATTGATTTGTTGTTTGATAACTATACGATACGTTTAAGCCAAGTGATTCCTTCAATGACGGAAAGCGATTTACAAGTATGTTGTCTTATCAAACTTCGTTTTTCTAATCTGGATATAGCAGACATACTGAATATCTCTCCTACATCTGTTTCTAAAAGAAAGTTCCGCCTTAAAGAGCGAATTATTCAAAAATTAGGTTCATTAGGCGAAAGCCATACCCTTGATTTATGGCTTTTGGAATTTTAGTGGAACAGACTGTCCATAAGAGAAACTATTCCAAAATCATAAATAACTAATAATCAACATAATATTTTTCTCAAGCAGTCCATATATAAGGAAATCAAGTCCACATCTATTTTAAACTAAAACCTTAACTTTATCATCGTTAAAACAACTAAATCAAATAATATGAAAACACAAAAATTTAAGATTTTAAGCTTACGTATGGCATTACTTACCATACTATTAAGTGGCCTATCAATGCAAAACATATATGCATTCTCTGAGACTACAAAAATTTGCCTTTAAATGGACGTTGGGAAGTAAAAGCAAGAAGCCTCTCTCCCATCCCCACCGCTTCTTACGATTCCCAATCCATCTACATTGAGAATCCCTCTCCCAACTGCGACATCACCATTACCATTACCAGCAGCACAGGAGAAGAAGTGTATCGCCAAACCTTCTCAGAGTCACAAACAGCCTATATGGTAATCCGAATAGGAAATCTTACTTCTGGACAATATACGCTGCAAATGGCCAATAACCAAGGTAATTACTTAACGGGAGTCTTTGGAATCTAACTCTTAAAAGAAAAAATATAATGATAAAAGTTGACCTAAAGAAGATTTTCTATATGGATTATCTTATCCATATTAGAAAAACAGGCACAGCCGCAGAATTTGCAACAAAGGTAGGTGTAGCACGCTCTACGTTTTTTGAATATATGGATTATATGCGTAATGAGCTCAATATAGTGATACTTTACGACAGATCTGCCAAAACCTATTATTATAGTAACAAAGGGCTATACGATTCATTGAAACAATGGATTGCATAGGTTAACCACAGTCCATACTCACCACAGATTACACGAATTAACGCACGCTTAATCCCAGCAAGCTGATTCTTATGCTTTGCACGATTCCGCTGTGTGTAACTTGTGGTAAACTAACAAATCGGCTGACACGCAAAGTAAAACAGAAGAAACGATTATGAGCAAATTTCCTTTCTATAAACAATTGGACGGTATGGACTGCGGTCCCACTTGCCTGAGAATGATAGCCAAATATTATGGCAAAACATTCTCCGTGCAACAACTCCGCGAACAATCCTACATACAGCGTACCGGGGTGAACCTGTTGGGCATCAGCGAAGCGGCAGCAGTATAGGATTGCGTGCCACGGGCATCCGCACCTCTATGGATAAGCTGAAACAACAATCCAAACTGCCCTGCATCATCCATTGGAATCAAGAGCACTTTGTAGTGCTTTACAAAATAGAAAAGAAAAAAGGAAAAACTTGGTTCTACATTGCCGATCCGGCTTACGGACTGTTGAAATATGAAGAACAAGAACTGAAAAAGTGCTGGATCAGCACTACCCAAGGGGGAATAGAAAAGGGAATCGCCATGCTGCTGGATGTCACACCGCAATTTTATGAGGCAGAACCGATAAAATATGAAAAGCTGTCATTGTGGTATCTGTTCCACTATGTCCGCCCATACAAAAAGGCTATGATGCAACTCGTTATCGGACTGCTGGCAGGCAGTTTGCTGCAACTGGTCTTTCCTTTTCTTACACAAACCATTGTAGACCAAGGCATAGGACACCGTAATTTGAACTTTATCCAGTTAATTCTGGCAGCCCAGCTCATGTTGGTATTCAGCCGCACACTTATCGAGGTAATCCGGCGTTGCATACTGCTCCACATCAGTACGCGTGTCAACGTGTCGCTCATCTCGGATTTCCTCTCCAAGCTGATGCGGCTGCCCATGAGGTTCTTTGACAGTAAACTGGCCGGTGATTGATACGGCGTATCGAGGATCATAACCGGATAGAAGTTTCCTTACTCAGTCTGTGCTCAACATACTGTTCTCCACCCTTACAGTAGTCATCTTCGGTATTGTGCTGGCTATTTACAGCTGGAAAATATTCCTGATTTTTATTCTGTTCAGTCTGGCATATATAGGCTGGGTGAAGTTGTTCATGCGAAACGGGCAGACCTCAACCGAAAAATTTCGAGCAGATGTCTGTCAATCAGAACAATCTGATGCAGCTTATCTACGGCATGCAGGATATAAAGTTGCTGGGCTGCGAGCAGCAGAAACGCTGGGAATGGGAAAATATACAAGCTTCTCTGTTCCGCATTAATATGAGTTCACTCAACTTGGGGCAGTGGCAACAGGTGGGGGCAGTACTTATCAACGAGGTGAAAAATGTATTGATTACCGTCCTTTCAGCCACCGCCGTACTGCATGGAAGTATCACGTTGGGCGTAATGCTCTCCATACAGTATATCATCGGACAGATGCAAGGCCCTGTTACTCAGTTTGTATCTTTCATGCAAGATACGCAGGACGCCCAACTGAGTCTGGAGCGTTTGGGCGAGATACATGGCAAGCCCGATGAGGAAACGGAAGGCATGGATCAGGAAACTGAAATATCCGGCAAAGACCCCATCCGGCTGAATAATGTCATCTTCACCTATGGTTCCGAAAAATCAAAACGAATCATCAAAGGGCTTTCACTGGATATACCCGCCGGAAAAACCACCGCCATCGTAGGCCTCAGCGGAAGCGGAAAAACAACACTGATTAAACTGATGCTGGGATTCTATCCTCCCACGGAAGGAACGGTTACCATAGGAAGGCAATCGCTACAGAAAATCAGTTTCAAAGAGTGGCGCAAGCATTGTGGCGTGGTGATGCAGGAAGGGTTTATCTTTGGAGATACCATAGCCAACAACATCGTTCCGGATGGAAACATGATAGACAAGAAAAGGCTGCTCTATGCCGTGGAAATGGCAAACATACGCGACTTGTAGAATCATTGCCTCTGAAATACAATACGAAAATAGGCAATACGGGACAAGGACTGAGCCAGGGACAGAAACAACGCATCCTGATAGCACGCGCCATCTACCGTAATCCCGATTATCTGTCTTCGACGAAGCTACCAATGCCCTCGATACGGACAATGAAAAAGTAATACAAGGTAATCTGGAGAAGTTCTTCAAGGACAAAACAGTAGTTATCGTAGCCCACCGCCTGAGCACCGTAAAAAATGCCGATCAAATAGTGGTGTTGAAAGAGGGGGAGATAACCGAAAAGGGAACGCACGATGAACTGATTACCCGACAGGGAGATTACTACAGACTGGTAAAGAATCAGTTGGAGCTGAGTGCTTAGGAAATCAGAAAATTGAGAATTAAAAATTGAGAAATAATAGCAAGAAGGTATGGAGGAAATCTACAAACCTGAAACTGAAGATGCCGGAAAGGTGGAGGTATATAGCCGGGAAAACAACGAAATGTTGGGCGATATGCCCCAATGGCTGATACATACGGGAAGCTATATCGTTTATGGTCTTATCGTGTTTCTGGTTGCCGGAACCGCCTTGTTTAAATATCCCGATACAATAAAGAAAGCCGTCACCATTGATGATATGGGTAGTGTGGAATGGATTACCGCCAATCAGGGAGGAATGATAGAACGTTTCTTCATAGAAAACCAATCGCAGGTAAAACGGAATGACACATTGGGCATACTGAAAAACACGGCCTCACTAGAGGATGTGCAGACATTCTGTAACGTACTTACCAACATAGAATGGTATTACAGAACCAATGACATCAACTATCTGCAAGATTATCCGTTCAATCTGATTATGGGGGAAATGGCTCCGGCATACGAGCAATTCACCCAAGCGGTACGTACCTGTGTCATGTATCAGGAATTCGACTTGTATCCGCAGAAAAAGAAGTTCCTGGATGATGAACTGAAAATACTGAATGAATCCAAACAGGCGAATGCTTTGGAAATACTCAAAGTAAAACGGGAAGAGTTCGAACTGGAGATAAACCATAAGATGGAAATGGGGAAAAACAGGAGGATGCTGGAACTGGCCTACGAGAATATGGTAAACAG
>ENA-OQHP01000383-OQHP01000383.1-human-gut-metagenome-genome-assembly--contig:-NODE-383-length-14212-cov-1.477387_pt1 | contig 14212 bp, 18 predicted proteins | sample MGYA00242563_ERZ504717 | MGnify/ENA primary metagenome ERZ504717 (study PRJEB26092, sample SAMD00036212) | human gut metagenome | host: Homo sapiens | study: EMG produced TPA metagenomics assembly of... | reverse complement strand
GCACGGTGAGCGGTACCGAATGCGTCGTTACGTAGCAGTCAGCGTAAGTAAGCAAGTTTCTTGGTAAACTCTTTCTGGCTTTCCTTAACGGCAGCTTTGGCAGCTTTCTTTTCTTCGTCTGTCGCATCTTCGGCCAAACCGCGCGGTTTGCCTTCTTCTTCAGCATAGAAACGAAGGTTTTCGAGCAACAGCACTTCACCCGGTTGCAGAGCGGCAGCCTTAACGGCAGCTTCTTCGCCCATGCAGTCGTTGGCGAACTGTACCTCAACACCCAGCAGTTCTGACAAATGTTTCAGGATGTGCTTCAAAGAGAACTTGTCGGTTGCACCTTTCGGACGACCGAGGTGAGAACCATGATAATACTGCCACCGTCAGCCAAAATCTTCTTCAATGTAGGAAGAGCGGCACGCATACGGGTATCGTCTGTAATGTTGAAGTTTTCGTCCAGAGGCACGTTGAAGTCCACGCGAACGAATGCCTTTTTTCCGGCAAAGTTAAATTGATCAATTGTCATAATACTCTATTTTTATTTAAAAGTGTTACCGTTTTCTTTTCGTGACGGCAAAGTTAGTATTTATTTCTTTTCCCTGCTATTAAATCATTGTTTATTCTTCCCATCATTGCTCTCTTTACTAACTTTATACTTCCGGCAGTAATATTTGCACATCAATTGCAAACCGCAGTTGTCACATTGAGGGGTACGTGCCTGGCATACATACCGTCCGTGCAGGATGAGCCAGTGGTGGGCAATGGGAATCTCTGCTTCCGGAATGTATTTAACCAATTCCTTCTCTACGCTGAACGGAGTGGTGCATTTGTCGGATACCAGTCCCAAACGGTGGCTGACGCGGAAAACGTGGGTATCTACCGCCATGGCGGCTTTGTTGAAGACGACCGACTGGATTACATTTGCCGTTTTGCGTCCCACACCGGGAAGTTTCACGAGCTTTTCCAGTGTGTCGGGCACTTGGCTGTTGAAGTCTTTCACCAGCATTTGAGCCATGCCTACGAGATGCTTGGCCTTGTTGTTCGGGTAAGATACACTGCGTATGTATTCGTATACTACTTCCGGAGTAGTGGCTGCAAGTGCTTCGGGAGTGGGGAAGTCCCGGTAAAGGGCGGGAGTTATCATATTCACCCGCTTGTCTGTGCATTGGGCGGAAAGAATTACCGCAATCAACAGTTCGTACGGGTTGTTATAATGTAGCTCGGTCTCCGCTATGGGGCGGTTTTCCCTGAACCAGGCGAGTATCTTTTCATAACGTTCTTTCTTTCTCATCGTAATTTGTTTTTATGATAATGAGGAGTTACCTTGATGTTGAAATAGAGCATGGAAACAATTGTCAGGCAAGCTCCGAAAAGATAGGCTTTGTCGAAAGTGCTGACTTCTGCAATGTATCCGCCTGTCAGCATGCCGATACCTATCCCCACATCCCATGAAGTGAGGTAGGTGGAAGTGGCCGTGCCCCGTTGACTGTTGGGGGCAAGGTTTACGAACAGTGTGTTGTAGGCCGGAAACATGATGCCGAAGCCTATGCCAAGCAGCAATGCCACTGCAAAGAATACGATGTTGCATGCCATGCTGTTCCACTCGATGATGTAGACGCATGCCGAGAGCAGGAAGAAACTGAATACCACGATGTACAACCCTGCCGAAATCACCTGCGTTATTTTTCCTCTGTCTACAATCCTGCCGGAAAAGATGCGCGAGATAGCCATGCCCACCGCCATGAAAGTAAAGAAAAAGCCGGTAGTTGCATGGATGCCGATTTCTTTGGCATACATGGCAACGTAATTGGTGGTCATTCCGTAAGGAATGGATAATAAGAGCAGGCTGACACCTGCAGGAATGCCTTTCAGCAGAATAAAGCGGTCGAGCGAAATCGGTTCGCGTCTGACAGGCGGCTTATACGGGGTTTTCACTAAGGAAGCACAGATGAACCCGGCAATGCAGGAACCCAGCGAGCAACAGAATATGGTGGTATAACTCATACCGGCATCGTGCAGGAACAAACCGGACATCGGCCCTACTGCATGGCTATGTTGTTGGAGAGTCCGTAATATCCGAGACCTTCTCCGCGTCTTGATGAGGGCATGATGTCGATGACTACCGTATTGCCGCCCACGGTCACCATGCCGAATGATACGCCGTGTATGATGCGGAACAGGATAAATAAGTGAGTGACCCGGCAATGATGTATCCTGCAAACATGGTCATGAAGATGAAATAAGCTAACAGATACAACGGTTTGCGGGCAAAACTGTCCAGAAAATATCCGGAGAACGGACGGAGCATAAGGCAGCTACCGTATAGCAGGAAAGAATGATGCCGATAGTGGAGTTTCCTGCATTGAATACTTCGGATAGATAGAATGGCAATACGGGTATCAATAGCCAAAGCGAAGTACAGTAGGAAGTTGGCAGCGAGGATAAAGCAATAGCCGGGAGTTACGAGCCTATCTTTCATTGGGTGGAGATTTAATAGGATTGATAATCAGGCTGTATTAAAAACCGTTAGTTGCAAATAATCGGGAGTAAAAATACGCCTGATAATTTCTTTTAGGCACGGATTATACGACTTCACGGTCCTTTTTTTGATTTAATCCGTGTTTCTCCGTGCAATCCGTGCCTAAAAATAAATGGTGAGTGCCTTTGGGTTCTGGCACATCCCAATTTTATGCCCAATATAGAAATATCAGGATTTCTATATTAATAAGCTGCTTCAAATTCTTTCAGGAAGCGCGTATCGTTTTCCGAGAACAGGCGCAGGTCGTTTACGCGATATTTCAGATTGGCAATACGTTCTATACCCATACCTAAAGCGTAGCCGCTGTATATCTTGCTGTCAATACCGTTCAGTTCCAGTACATTGGGGTCTACCATACCGCAACCTAAGATTTCGACCCAACCGGTTCCTTTACAGAAAGGACAGCCTTTGCCGCCACAGATATTGCAACTGATGTCCATTTCGGCGCTTGGTTCCGTAAACGGGAAGTAGGAAGGACGAAGGCGTATCTTGGTATCCTTGCCGAACATTTCCTGTGCAAAGAGCAACAGAGCTTGTTTCAAGTCGGTGAACGATACATTACGGTCTATAAACAACGCTTCTACCTGGTGGAAGAAAGCATGTGCACGATAGCTGATAGCCTCGTTACGGTATACGCGTCCCGGACAGATAATGCGGATGGGCGGTTGTGTATTCTCCATGACACGGCTTTGCACGCTGGATGTATGTGTGCGCAGTATGATATTGTGCGATACATTCTCGGCATTGTTTTCAATGAAGAAAGTATCCTGCATGTCGCGTGCCGGATGGTCTCGGCAAAGTTCATGGCGGAAAATACATGCCAGTCGTCTTCCACTTCAGGACCGTCGGCGATGTTGAATCCCATACGGGCAAATATATCGATGATTTCGTTCTTTACGATGCTGAGCGGATGGCGTGTCCCTAATTTCACGGGATAGGCCGAACGCGTAAGGTCAAGGTCTTCGCAACCGTTGTCCTGGCTCTCGAATTGTTCTTTCAGAGCGGCAATCTTTCCTGTGCCTTGTTCTTGAGTTCATTCAGGCGCATGCCTACTTCTTTCTTCTGGTCGGCAGGCACGTTGCGGAAGTCTGCCATCAGTTCGTTAATGGCTCCTTTCTTGCTGAGGTATTTGATTCGCAGTGCTTCCAGTTCCTCGGCTTTAGCGGCTTTCAGTGCTTCTACTTCTTGCAGAAGCTTGTTGATTCTGGCTATCATATCGTTGTTATTATTTATTCTTTCAATACATAAAACGATGCAAAGATACAATTTTATCATTGTTTTGCCTTCAATCGCTGCATATTATTTTTCATTAACTCAGACTGCAGCCGGAATGCTTTTCCGGACTTTGTGTCCGGCTTTCGATATAATGTGCCGCTAAGATGTAGCTTCAATTATTCCAATATTTTTTCCTTCGGTGGACATTCTTGTCCTGTTGACTTATATATTCTGTACATTATTTTTGAATTGTTCTTCCTTATATTGGGTAGGAGAGCATCCCATGTTTTTCTTGAATACTGCACTGAAGTAGCGGGGGGTAGAGAACCCGACCCGGTCTGCTATTTCGTTTACTGTTAATGAACTGTTTAGTAGTAGGTTGATAGCATTGTCAATGCGCAATTTATTTATATAATCGTTTGCTCCCATACCTGTTAATGCCTTTAACTTATTATAAAGTGAGGCACGGCTCATACCGAGTTTGTCACATAGGAAAGGAACTCCCATATTAGGCTCGTCGATATTTTCAGTAATAATCTGATTCATTGTATTCAAGAACTTCTCGTCAGCGGCGCTAAATGTACTTCTTCCGGTGTTGGTGCTGTTTTGCTGCTAATATACTTTTCTTTATACGCTCACGATTTTTCAATTGGTTATATATGGCTGTGTAGAGCGTACTTATCTCAAACGGCTTGTAAGATAAGTATCGGCTCCATTTTTATAGCCGAATATACGGCTTGCTTCATCATTCGAGCAGTAAGCAGAATGACTGGGGTGTGGCTGATGTCTAATTCTTCCTTAACCCGCTTGCACAACTCGTACCCGTTCATTTTAGGCATCTGTATATCGCTGATTATAACATCCGGATGCCACTGCCTGCACATCTCTAACGCCTCTTCACCGTTGTAAGCTGTGCGCACGTCTTTAAAATAGGGCCTCATCGCATCAGTCAGATAATCTACTAATTCCATATTGTCATCCACCACCAGAATGGTATAATCTTTAGTTTCGGATCTGAAAGTAGGCTCGTCTGGTACACTCTCAATGTTTTCAGCAGAGGCAAGCAATTCGTTAAGATAAGGTTGTGGCTGTAAAATAAGCTTGCCAGGCTTAATGTTTAGTGGCAGTTCAAACCAAAAAGTAGAACCTGCAGATTCAACATTATTGAGTGCGCCGACACTGCCGCCTTGCTGTTCTGCCAAAATTTTGAGTACGAAAGTCCTATGCCTGATCCGGGACGACTGTTCTCACCCTGGTAGAAACGTGTAAACAGTTTCGAGACATCAATTATCTTTTAGCCCCGGACCTTGATCTGAAACAGAAATACGCACTCTGTCTTTCTTTTCGGATAATGAAGTAATAATATTGATTTCTCCTCCCTCGTTACTGTATTTTATTGCATTAATTAATAAATTGGTTATTATAGTAGTACATTTTTCCTTATCACAATAGAATGATTCTATTCCGGCTGACAGCTGACGGGTGAGTGTTATATGTTTTTGGGTAGCCTCGGGTATAAAGTCTTCAACTACTTCTTCCAGCCATTTTTCCAGATTGACGCTTTCTATATGTAAGGTACTTTGGCTGACTTCCATTTTGCGTACATCAAGTACCATGTTTAATAAATTCTTCATGCGCTCAGACTGTCGGGCAATATTCTGTAGAACCCTATAGCGGGCATCTTTGGCAGGAAACTGTTCTATCAGTTGTTTTAAAGGAGCATGGATTAGCGTAAGAGGTGTACGCAGCTCATGGTTGATATTTATCAGGAAGCGTATCTTTTCTTCATACGCCTGTTGCTCGTGCTCTTTCATTGCTAATTTCATTCGGTTCTCTTTGCGGCGTAAAAAGCTGTAAACGGATAAGCCACTGCTGACAAGGCAGTCAGTATGCATGTTAATATGAACCACCATGTACGGTACCAAGGTGGGAGTATGATAAGTTCAATAATGGGGTAATTATCTGTCATTCGCCGGAACGGGTAGTGCATGAAGCAGTTATCTGATAGGTGCCTGCCGACAGCGTATTCAGTGTCAGTTCCGGCAAATAAGATAGATAGGCTCTTTTTCATATCCTTGCAGATTGTAACAATAGGCAGGCTTACGGAATATATCTTTATTGTGTGCCTTTACTTTAATCGTTATCGTTCTGCTTTGCTCCGGAATTTTTAAAACAGGCTTCCTGCCTGAAATATATTCCATGCGATCACCGCCAACAAATACATCAGATAGTTCAAGCACCGGAGATTCCGGGTGCTCTTTGGGAAGTGTGGAAGCAATGCGTAATAATCCATTTACACTACCCAAATATACATCTCCTTCTGATGAAAGTAAACGGGGTTTCGGCAGATACTCGTTAGGAGCGACTCCGTCTGGAACACCGTAAAGGATAAAGCGCTTTTGAGTGGTCATCCAGGAAAGCAAACGTTCATTATTACCAATCCATAATCGTCCATGCTGGTCACTGGCAACAGACATTGCTTCGTTAATCAACGAGTTTGAAATATGAGTATATGAACCGTCATTGGGCGAGAAACTGCCCAACCCGTAGTTCCCCCCTATCCAGATAATGCCTTTCTCGTCAGCTGAAGCCGAATGAATCATGGTATCTTGTTTACAGTGATAGAGGACGTGAAGGGTATTGTCATTATGGTCTATACGATAAATACATTTGGAATCATGCAGGTAAGAAAATGTTTCCTTTACACATATCGGAAGCAACTGACCTACTATGGCATCTTTAAGGTGGTTTATATGAATGGGGTGAATGTTTTCCGTTTCCAGTTGTAACTGTATGGACTCTCGGAAAGCAGTTAAGATAGTTTCCGGTTGTATTTTGCATAAGAATTGACTGTCTTGCCTTGTTGGCACAATCGGTTTGTTAATGTCATCATTACAATAACCAAAGGAGTACAATGTTCAGTCTGCTTATTATAGAAAAATATCCCCTTGCCAAAGAGTGATATCAAAAGGTGGTTTTTATCAACACCCGTGATGGAGGCTACCTTTTCTCCATATGTAGATGGAATATGGCGAAATTTATTGGTATCGGCATTAAACACATTCAGTCCCCCACCATCCGTTCCTATCCATATATCCTTTTCGTTTTGTTCTTGATAAAGGCTTAATACAGATTTCTCGCTGATCCATAATCGGCATTAAGGAGTGCATCTGCATATAGTTTGATGCCCACTTCCTTAATATTGAACATTCCACTGCGTACGCTGCCAGCCCAAATCCCATTTCCGGATCTGCATAAAAAGACAAAATAGAATTGCTGGGGAGAGAATAGGTATCTCCCGGAATATGTGTTAATACATCCATTTGATTGTTTTCAGGATTTAGAACGGCAATTCCTTTGCCATCGGTACCTATCCAGATGTGGCCATCATATTCAGCCAATGCAAGCACAATGTTACTCTGCATTGATGAATTGCCTGTGTGGTAGGTGTGAAGAAGTTTACCATTCTTATTGTAACATTGCACTCCTTTACAATACGGAGTCACCCAAAATTACCTTTAGAATCAGGCAGCATCGTAACTACGTCGCGACAATCAAATGGGACATCACGTGTGTGTCCGGTACGAATATCTATCAGCAAAGCTCCCACCCAACGGTTGGCAGCCAACAGAGTATGACTGTCAAAACGGTAAAGATCGGTGATTTGGAATTTTATATTGGAAGTAATCGAACGGAAAAGAGCGATTTTCCCAGTCTTATAATCATATTTGTATAATTTGTCAAATCCTCCGAAAACACACCGTCATCCCAAAGGCAGATGGAGGAGGCTGATATAAGGTTCCCATTTAGGTCACATGCCCGGTAAAAGGTATCATTGACTGCATCATACAGAAAAACTCCTTCGCTGCCAAGTGCCCAAATATTATTATTGCGGTCTTCTACCAATTGGTCTATATTGCAATTCAAATATTTCTTTTGTTCATATCCGTCGAAGCGTCCGATACCGTTTTTGGTCCCCATCCAGGCATGACCTGTACGGTGGCTGACTGTCATGCAGTTGACTTGATAAGAGAGTCCTTCACGTACGTCAATCCGTTGAAATATATATTGTTTGTCACTTAGTTGCTTTCCCCATAAGACGGTTGGCAATATCCAAACAAGTACAGTTAATAAAATTTTCTTCATAGTATAAAAAAGTAAAACAAAAATATTGTTTTTGCTTCAATAATGCAAATAATCATATAAATTTATTCCGCTATTTTAACAAGTATAATCGCCGTCAAGTTTGGTATCAGTAATTTATTGTATATCAAGATTTGTACCAATAAATTAACGCTGTTTATAGAGCATAGGAGGATTATACGATAATGAGTGAAATAGTCATTTTTGGAGCAAAAGATATTTCTATACCTTCCATTCATTGTGGAACGGATACTTTTGCAAAAAACTATTTATTATAACTAATACCTTTGTTATACGATGAATTACATCTATAAAATTTTTCTACACTTCCTCATTGTGGGAATATTCTTTGGAGTCGGTAGGCTTTCTGCTCAGGCTACTGTTCCCGAATGGCAAAGTCAATATGCTATTGGAAAAAATAAATTACGGCCTCATACTTATGTATGGCCATACGACAAAGCTACAAATATCCGTCAAGGAGATTATGAAAATTCTCGCTATTATATGAGTCTGAACGGGAGATGGAAATTTTCTTGGGTAAAGAATCCTGATAATCGGCCCAAAGACTTTTATAAGCCTGGATATTATACGGGTGGATGGGCTGACATCAAAGTGCCTGGAAACTGGGAACGTCAAGGTTATGGAACTGCTATTTATGTGAATGAATCCTACGAATTCGATGACCCGCTATTTAACTTTAAGAAAAATCCACCACTAGTACCATATGATGAAAATGAGGTAGGTTCTTATCGGCGTAGCTTTACTTTACCATTGGATTGGAAAGATCGCCGGACCGTCATCTGTTGTGAGGGCGTTACCTCATTCTATTATATTTGGGTAAATGGGCATTTATTGGGCTATAATCAAGGTTCGAAGACTCCTGCTGAATGGGATATTACTCCATATGTAAAAGAGGGAGAGAACACAGTTGCCCTGGAAGTATATCGTTGGAGTGCGGGATCATACCTGGAATGTCAGGATATGTGGCGATTGAGCGGTATAGAACGTGATATCTATCTGTATAGCACTCCCAAGCAATATATTGCAGACTATCAAGTGACTTCCACTTTAGATAAAGAAACGTATACGGATGGGCTTTTTGCTCTTGAAACAACCATAGGAGGGGAGGCTGAAGGTGCTGCCACATTATCGTATCGTTTAGAAGATGCTTGCGGAAAAACGATTTTGGAAAAGGATTGTCCGGATTCAAAGCAAGGAAAGCGGCAATTTCATTTTTTCGTCTAAAGAGACTTTACCGAAGTGAACGTTGGAGTGCGGAACATCCTTATCTTTATACATTGATTATTTCTCTAAAAATACTTCTGGAGAAATCATACATCTGACAGGGTGCAACGTAGGGTTTCGTACCTCGGAAATCAAAGATGGACGATTTTGCATAAACGGTGTGCCCATATTGGTAAAAGGGGCAAATCGTCATGAACATTCTCAATTGGGACGTACAGTCAGCAAGGAACTGATGGAGCAGGATATTCGTCTGATGAAGCAGAATAATCTGAATACAGTGCGAAATTCGCATTACCCCACTCATCCGTATTGGTATCATCTCTGTGATCTTTACGGTCTGTATATAATAGATGAAGCAAACATTGAGTCGCATGGCATGGGGTATGGAGCAGCTTCGCTTGCTAAGGATAGCACATGGCTTCCAGCCCATATGGATCGGGTACAACGGATGTACGAGAGGTCAAAAAATCATCCCGCCATCATAATCTGGTCATTAGGAAATGAGGCAGGTAATGGCATTAATTTTGAACGCACTTACGATTGGATGAAATCAGTAGAGCAAAGTCGTCCTGTTCAGTATGAACGTGCTGAACAACAATATAATACTGATATTTACTGTCGCATGTATCGTAGTGTGGATGAGTTGTTGGCTTATGCCCATCAGACAAGTCCGAAGTATACCGCCCTTTCATTATGACGGAATATTTGCATACAATGGGTAACAGTGGAGGCGGTTTGAAGGAATATATGGAAGTGTTCGAGAGCGAACCTGTCGTACAAGGCGGTTGTATCTGGGACTGGGTCGACCAGTCATTCAGAGAGGTGGATGCTCATGGTAAATGGTATTGGGCGTATGGCGGTGATTACGGACCGGAAAATATACCAAGTTTTGGTAACTTTTGCTGTAATGGGCTGGTGAATGCTGTACGGGAACCGCATCCTCATTTAAAAGAGGTAAAAAAAAGCTTATCAATATATTAAATGCACGCTCAAAGATCCTAAAAATTTAACCATCGCTATCAAAAACTGGTATGACTTTACCAATCTGAATGCTTATGTGTTGAAGTGGAGCATAATGGGAGATAATGGTAAAATGTTAGCGAAAGGGGAACAGTCTATAGAAGTTGCTCCACATGCCATTACTGAAGTTTCATTGGGAGGCGTACGCTTACCCCGGAATATCCGTGAGGCTTATCTGAATTTAAGCTGGACGCCTAAGAAGAAAGTGCTTTATCGGAACTGATGATGAGGTTGCTTATGATCAGTTTGTCTTGCCTGCCAATAGTCAGTATCGTCCGACATTGGCTAAACTGTCTGAAAAACCGGAAATTCAGATTGATCCGAAAACCGGAGCATTAACATCATACATCTATGAAGGACAGGAATATCTTGCCTCGCCTGTGCGGCTGAGTTTATATCGCCCTGCAACGGACAATGACAACCGTGAAAGAAGGGAGGCGCAAAGGTTTGGCGCAAATTAGGGCTAAATCATTTGGTCCAACGTGTATTATCTGTAAAAACATCAGGACACACTACTTACAGTGAAGTGAAATTATTGAATGATAAAAATGAGACAATAGGGTCTGCTACATTTGAATACACCATTCGCAAGGATGGAATATTGTCTGCACAAACCCGTTTCGTTCCGGATACAACGTTTGTCAGTTCATTGGCTCGTGTCGGGCTGGTTTTTGAAATGCCCCACAGTTTTAATCGTGTCACTTATTTGGGCCGAGGAGAGCATGAGACTTATGCTGACCGAAAACTTTCGGGGCGTATCGGAATTTATCATACTGATGCAGAACGAATGTTTCATTATTATGTGCGTCCTCAGGCTACCGGTAATCGAACAGACGTGCGTTGGATGCAAATTAGCGATGAATTAGGAAAAGGATTGTCTGTGTGGGGGGAGAAGTCATTTGAATTTAGTGTATCTCCTTTCACTGATGAGAATATAGATGCTGCCGGGACACATTAACGAGTTGAAAAGAAATGGCACGGTGACCGTTCATCTTGACGCTTTGCAAAGCGGTGTGGGAACGGCTACTTGCGGACCGGGGGTACTGGCGCCTTATTTGGTGCCTGTAAAAGAGTATCTGTTTAGTTTTGAAATACGTCCTTTAAAATGATGAGGCACTTTGACATATTGGAATTTTAAATAGTATCAATTGTTTATGAAGAGAATTTATTTTTTATTCATATTGTTTTGTATAAGTCCTTTCTGCTATTGCTCAAGAATCTTGTCCGCAAGTTATTCCGGCTTTGCAACAATGGCGTGGAACAGGTGGAACTCTTTCCTTGCCTGTACGAGGCAGCATTGTAATTCGCACAACCGATGAGGCTGCGTTAGAGTCTACAGCTCGTATTCTTATATCAGACTTGAAGGAATTGATGGGGTGGGATTATACTTTGCGTACCGGAAAACCTCGTAAGAACGATATTTGCTTGTCCCTCACTCCACCTGATGAGGAGTTGGGAGAAGAGGAGGGGTATGTGCTTGACTTTTCCGGTTATGCTTGTATAAAAGCTCCTGCCGTAAAAGGTGTATTTTGGGGTACGCGCAGTTTGCTGCAGATCCTTTTTAATCATCAAGGTACTCTTCCTAAAGGTATTGCACGCGATTATCCTCAATTCCCTAATCGAGGATTTATGCTGGATGTTGCCAGAAAGTTCTTCACGATGGATTATTTGAAGCAATATGTAAAGATATTGTCTTTTTACAAGATGAATGAGTTTCAAATACATTTGAATGATAATGGGTTTCCGCAATTTTTTGAGAATGATTGGAATAAAACCTATGCTGCTTTTCGGTTAGAGAGTGAACGTTTCCCAGGATTGACATCCAAGGACGGGTCATATACCAAAAAAGAATTTATAGAGTTACAGAAGATGGGGAAAGCTTATGGAGTAAACATTATTCCAGAAATAGACATCCCCGCCCACTCTCTGGCTTTTGCTCATTATAAGCCGGAAATAGCCAGTCAAGAATATGGTATGGATCATCTTGACCTTTATAAAGAGGAGACTTATCGTTTTGTGGATACATTGTTGGACGAATATCTTTGTGGAGACTCACCGGTATTTATCGGTCCGGACGTACATATAGGAACAGACGAGTATAATAAAAGGAGCTGAACGGTATCGTTATTTCACAGACCGTTATTTGAAATACATTGCGAAATACGGTAAAAATCCCCGTATGTGGGGTGGCTTGAAATGGCTCCCGGGAAAGACACCTGTGCAGGCAGAAGGAGTAACTGTCAATGCATGGTCGTATGACTGGATAGACCCGGAAGCATCTTTAAAAGACGGATATAAGTTGATTAACTCTTGTGACACTTATCTTTATATCGTACCCTCAGCAGGTTATTACCGTGATTTTCTGGATCATCAATGGTTGTATGAAACTTGGTCACCATGGTTGATTAATAAAAAGTTGACATTGCCCGAAGGTACCGTTGGAGTACTGGGAGGCATGTTTGCCGTGTGGAATGATAAGTGCGGCAACGGTATATCAGAACAAGACGTGCATGTGCGTTCTTTCCCAGCCCTACAGGTATTGGCTGAAAAGATGTGGAAAGGCAGCAATAGTCAGGTTTCTTTTGAACAGTTTGAGGATTTATGTCGTCAGATGCCCGAAGCTCCCGGCGTGAATCTGTTAGGCCGGATACCGTCAGGTGTATGTCAGACTGCTTCTGGTGAAGTGCAACTTACCCCTGCCGGGGAAGTCTGTGTGCTAAGCGGAACCAATTCTATTTCTACTGTGTTACAAGAAGTGGGGTATCCGTATGCTGTATCTTTCAAAATTTGTCCCGATGAGAATGCTCCCAATAGTTCCATACTATTCAAGGGACCTCATTCTGTGGTGTATGCCAATTGGGAAAACAAAGGCTGCCTGGCTTTCAGTCGTGACGGCTATACATTTGTGTTTCATTCCTATCATTTGCCCGAAGGTGTGTGGAGTGATATTCGTATAGAAGGTGATTACAAGGGGACTTCCCTTTATGTGAACGGTAAGTTGCAGGAACGTCTGGAAGGCCGCACCAAGAAAGTCTATCGTCAGCAGTATAAGCGTATGGAGTATATGGAGTATCAGGAGACACTGATATTTCCCTTACAACAAATAGGGGATGGCTTGAACGGTTTTAAAGGAAAGATTAAAAATGTAGTGTGCAAGCAGTTCTGAGGGAACGTTTCTAATGTTTTTTCCTGTCTCTTTGATTCGGAAATTTAAATCATTCATTTATGAATGCCTATTTTAATATGTATTTGGGTACTGAATTGAAAGATAAGTTGGACGAAACTTTCTTCAGTATGTTGCCGATTCATAGTTGGGTAACCGCTCGGCCAGCACATGCACGGTGTGATGTCATGGGATTTGGCCACCGACTGTGATTATGAAAATTCACTTTCTTTACAGCGTGCAGTAGTAGAGGAAATCCGGAAATAACAGAGATGGAAGAAGTGGATGCGGAAATGCTATCGCAGGAATCAACTCATTGCTATGATTCTCTTTTGTGTGAGCTGCTTGGTATGTACTTTATGGATAATATGAAAAGAAACAGGATTATATTTATAGGATTGTTAATGAGCCTTGGCGTTTATGGTCAGGGCATACAACCACCCTTGTCTTACTGGTTTGATACTCCCACGACGTTAAACGGTCATGCTGTATGGTATGGTGGAAATCCGGAATTATGGAAGGATAAGAAACCTATTTCAGCTAGAGACCATGCTAAGAATCCGGATGCAGAATGGGAATCAGCTTCCTTGCCTTTGGGCAATGGTAGTATAGGTGCTAATATTTTAGGATCAATAGAAGCCGAACGTATTACCTTTAACGAGAAAACCTTATGGAGAGGAGGACCGAATACCGCTAAGGGAGCGGCGTATTATTGGAATGTAAATAAGCAGTCTGCTTATCTTCTTGACGAGATTCGTAAAGCCTTTACTGAAGGTGATCAAGAAAAGGCCGAACGTCTGACCTGCCAGAACTTCAACAGTACAGTTCCATATGAATCTTATAAAGAAGACCCATTCCGGTTCGGTAACTTACGACGATGGGAGAATTCTACATAGAAC
>ENA-OQHP01000382-OQHP01000382.1-human-gut-metagenome-genome-assembly--contig:-NODE-382-length-14232-cov-5.401772_pt1 | contig 14232 bp, 14 predicted proteins | sample MGYA00242563_ERZ504717 | MGnify/ENA primary metagenome ERZ504717 (study PRJEB26092, sample SAMD00036212) | human gut metagenome | host: Homo sapiens | study: EMG produced TPA metagenomics assembly of... | reverse complement strand
TAAAATTATTTTTGGAGAAGTTAGATTAACTTCTCCTTTTTTGTTTCTAAATCTTATAATTTATAGTTCAACATTCTTATATTTTTTTGATAATATTAGTATATAATTAAATGTAATATAAAAATTGAAATTTTGAATTAATTTAATTTTATTTAGTTTAAATTTCAATGTAACGTTTAGATAAAAATATTTTTCGAAAATAAAAATGAGGTGTTATTTATTTATGGAAGAAAAGATTTTTGATATAAGCAAATTGGCAGACTCAACATATTTTGCAGATAATCGTCTACCTGCACATAGCGACCATCATTATTATGCTAATGAAGAAGAAATGCTCAATGAAGAAATGTCCATGCGTCAATCTTTAAATGGATTATGGTATTTCTCTTATGCAAAAAATTTAGCATCTCGTATTGAAGGTTTTGAAAAAGCAGATTATAACTGCAAAATTTGGGATACAATTCGTGTTCCAGCACATATTCAAATGGAAGGTTACGGCAAACCTCAATATACAAATGTAGCTTATCCTTGGGACGGTCATGAAGAATTAAACGAAGGCGAAATTCCTACAGAAAATAATCCAATCGCATCTTATGTAAAATATTTTACAGTGCCACAAGGCTGGAATGAAGTATTTGTATCTTTCCAGGGCGTAGATAGTGCAATGGCTTTATGGCTCAATGGTAAATTTGTAGGTTATAGCGAAGATAGCTGTACACCATCAGAATTTGATTTAACACCTTATCTCGTTGAAGGTGAAAACAAATTAGCAGTACAGGTTTATCGTTTTAGCTCCGCTAGCTGGCTTGAAGACCAAGATTTCTGGCGCTTTAGCGGTATTTATCGCGATGTATATCTTTATACAAAACCACAAGTTCATGTTGATGATTTATTCATTCATGCAACTCCTTGCAATGATTATAAAGATGGTAAATTATCTATTGATTTCAAATGGAACAATGAAAAGGCTAAAAAATTAGCAGTTAAATTAGTAGATAATGAAGAAAATGTAGTAATTGACACAGTTCAAGAAATTACAGGTGCTACAAGCGTATTTACAGCAGATGTTGAAAACGTAAAACTTTGGAGCGCAGAATATCCAAATCTTTATAAAGCTACTTTCACTGTAAAAGATGAAAATGATAATGTAGTGGAAATCATTCCACAAAACATTGGTTTTAGAGAATTTAAAATGGACGGCAATATCATGAAAATCAATGGTAAACGCATTGTATTTAAAGGTGTTAACCGCCATGAATTCGATTGCTACTATGGACGTGCTATTCCTGAAAGCAAAATTGCTCATGATTTAGATATTATGAAATTAAATAATATCAATGCTATCAGAACATCTCATTATCCAAATAACAGTAAATTATATGAACTTTGTGATATCTATGGTTTCTATGTAATTGATGAAACAAATATGGAAACACATGGTTCTTGGCAAATTCGCGGAAGTGTACGCTGTGATAAAAACACTGTACCAAATGATCATCCACATTGGCATGAAGCTGTATTGGATAGAGCAAAATCCATGCTTGAACGCGATAAAAACCATGCTAGTATCATTATTTGGTCTTGCGGTAATGAATCTTATGGTGGTAAAAATATCTATGATATGTCTGAATACTTCCGTAAAGCTGACCCATCTCGCTTAGTTCACTATGAAAGCATTTGCTGGGACCGCGTTAATGAAGCAAGTGGAAAAATGGTATTGGCTATGCCTGATGAACGTCGTTATGATGGCACAAGCGACATGGAAAGCCAGATGTATACAAAAGTAGCACAGATAAAAGAATTCTTATCTAAATATAGAGAAAAACCATTTATTTGCTGTGAATATACTCATTCTATGGGTAACAGTAATGGTGGTATGCATAAATACACTGATTTAACTGATGAAGAACCATTATATCAAGGCGGATTTATTTGGGACTTTGCAGACCAAGCTATCTGGACCAGAGATTTATATGGCAATGATGTAATGAATTATGGTGGCGATTTTGGCGATAGACCATGTGATTATAACTTCTCTGGTAATGGTATCGTATTTGCAGACCATGCACCAACTTCTAAATTACAAGAAGTTAAATTCAATTATCAAAACTTCACACTCGTTCCAAGTGAAACTAGTGTAAAAATCATCAATAAATCTTTATTCACAAATACAAGTGATTATGATTTAATTATTGCTTTAGCTAAAAATGGTAAAAATGTTTGGCAGAAAAAATTAACTGCTGATATCAATGCAGGTCAAACAGGTGAAGTGGCTTATACATTACCTACATTTGGCGCAGGTGAATATGTAGTTACAGCTTCTTTAGTATTGAAACAAGCAACTATTTGGGCAAATTGTGGCCATGAAGTAGCTTTCGGTCAATATGTATTCACAAAAGAAGGCAAAGCAGATAAAAAAGCAGTAGCTCCAATTAAAGTCGTTAAATCTGATTTCAATATTGGCGTAAAAGGCGAAGGCTTCAGCGTTATGTTCTCTGCTGATAGAAAAATGCTTACTTCTTATAAATATAATGGCGTAGAACTCATTGAAGAATTCCCTAAAATGAATTTCTGGAGAGCACCTATCGACAATGATAATGGTTGTGGTATGCCATTTGATACAGCTCAATGGAAATTAGCAAGTATGTACACTAAATGCGTAGATATGCAAGTATCTGAAAATGGTACTGAATCTGCAACTGTAAAATATACTTATGAACTCGCAACAAGACCAGTAGCTCATGTAGTAGTAACTTATACTGTTACAGGTGATGGCGTTGTTAAAGTTGATATGGATTACAAAAAAGTAGAAGGTCTTCCTGCTATTCCTGATTTTGGTATGCTCTTTACACTTCCAGTTGATTATGACCAAATCAAATACTATGGTTTAGGTCCATGTGATAATTATATCGACCGTAAAGAAGGTGGCAAATTAGGCATCTTCACTACTACAACACAAGATGAAATTCAGCCATATTTAGTACCACAAGAATGTGGAAACCATTGTGATGTTCGTTGGTTTGAAGTAACAGATAGACGCGGTAGAGGTGTTAGAATTTCTTCTGCAACTCCATTTGAAGCTTCCGCTCTTCCATATAATCCACATGAACTTGAAAATGCTAGACATCATTATGATTTAGCTAGACCACATCATACAGTAGTTAGAGCTTCTGCTGGTATGTACGGTGTGGGCGGTGATGATTCTTGGGGTGCACCTACTCTTGATGAATATATCACAAAAATGAAGATAAACACTTCTCCTTTGAATTTAAAGGTATTTAATAAAATCTAAATAAAAAAGACGATATCTTGATGAAAAATCATCTTGATATCGTCTTTTTCTTTTAGTTAGATTTCTTGATAAATTTGTGGCTATGAGTCGTTATATATACGCCTAAAATAATAAAGATACCACTTAAAATTTTTTGCAGAGTAATCGGTTCATTCAAGGTAAAATATGCAGAAATAATACCTACTACAGGTAATAAATTCAAAAATATAGCAGAATTACTAGCTCCTACTTTTTTAGTGCCTAAATTCCAACAAATCATAGCAGTTATACCGCCACCTAAAATAATAAATAAGAATGAATAAAGAGCGATAGGAGATAGCGGAACTATTTGTAAGCCTACACTATAATGGGCAAATATTGCTGTTAAGATAGAACCAAATAATCCAGACCAGGCAGTAGCGGATAAGACTGATATTTTTTTGAGTATAGGAATGCTAAGTAAAATATATATGACCCAAGCTACTTCACCGATGAAGAAATAAATATCTCCTTTGTTAAAATTCATTTGGGTAAATGTGGAAAGTGTACCTCCACTCAATAGGTATAAGGTACCAAAAAAGAAATTATTATACCTGTTACTTGAATTGAATTTAAATGTTCTTTAAGAAAAATTCTGGCTAAAATAACAGTGATAACAGGAGCTGTAGTACTGATTAATGTCATATTACCAACAGAGGAATATTGTAGTCCTGTGAATTGAATACCATTACTTACTGTAATACCAAAAAAGCCCATTAAACATAAAGTTAATAGACATTTTTTTGGTGGTAAAAAATTTTTTTCATTTGTTATTTTCATGATAATGAATAAAATTATACTGACAATAAGAAATCTAAGAGGAATTATCGTTAGGATATTCATTTCTTGCGTTACTATTTTGATAGTAACAGGTTGAAATCCCCATAGAAGACAAGCGATAATTAGAAAACTATAAGCTTTGTGTTTCATTTTTCACCTAAATTAAATCATATTTGTCCTTTGTTTCTTCTAGTATCATATCGCGTCTTGTTTTTGATTCAACAAAATAATCATGAATGGCTTGGCGGTCTTTTTTGGCAATAGAAGTGATTACTCCGCTTAGTAGTGATTGAAGTTGTGATAGATGTTCGATAATAGGCTCACTGTTAGAGATACATATATCTGCCCACATATCAGCATTAGAGGAAGCAATGCGCGTAGTATCTTTAAATCCACCACCAGCAAGAGTGATGCAAGATTCTAAATCGTTAGGGTTTTTATCTAAAAGATTAACTAGTGCAGCTGCTGTAATATGAGGAATATGACTGATGATAGAAGCACATCTGTCATGTTCTTCTAAAGTTAGAGTTGTAATATTAGCATTAGTTAATTTTATTAGATTGACGATTTTTTCAACTACTTTGGCTGGAGCACCTGTATCTTTGACGATTACATAACATTTATTATTAAATAAATCTTTATGAGCAGCTGTTACACCGCTTTTTTCACGTCCTGTCATAGGATGACCAGCTACATAATAAATATTTTCAGGAAGTAAATCCATGATTTGTTTGGCAATGAAGGATTTTGTACTGCCTGCATCTGTTAAAATTGCACCTGGTTTTAAATGTGGTAATATTTTTTTACTAAAGGTACAATTTGTAGTACAGGAGTGCTGAGATAAATAATATCAGCACCTTGTACACATTCTATTGGGTCTAAAAAACCTTCATCAATTGCCTTTAAAGCTTTTGCTTCATGTAAAGATTTTTCAGTGCGAGTATTACCAGTGATGAAGATATCATCTTGTAATTTATCTTTTAATGCCATACCGAAAGCACCACCGATAAGACCTACACCTAAAATGGCTAAATGTAATTTTGGTGTTTTTTCTGTATTCATAATGTTTTCCCCATCATTTGTGCAATCTGACGAACTTCCTGCATAACAACTGCAAAATTATCTGGTTTAAGTGATTGGTCGCCATCGCTTAGAGCTACTTCAGGATGTGGATGTACTTCAATCATTAAGCCATCAGCACCAGCAGCGATAGCAGCACGAGCCATAGGGCGAACCATTTGCCAACGACCAGTACCATGACTTGGGTCTACGATGATAGGCAAATGAGATAATTCTTTAACAGCAGCTACAGCACTTAAATCTAAAGTATTACGAGTGAATGTTTCATATGTTCTAATACCACGTTCGCAAAGTACGATATTGTAATTACCACCGCTAGCGATGTATTCTGCAGCATTTAACCATTCACTAATTGTAGCACTAAGACCGCGTTTTAAAAGTACAGGTTTATTTGTATGACCTACTTCTTTTAATAATTGGAAGTTTTGCATATTGCGAGCACCGATTTGAAGCATATCAGCGTATTTGCAAATCATATCTAAATCGTTGATATTTACGATTTCAGTTACAACATTAAGACCTACTTCATCAGCTACTTCACGAAGCATTTTTAAACCTTCTTCAGCTAATCCTTGGAAATCATATGGAGAAGTACGAGGTTTAAATGCACCACCGCGTAAAAATTGTGCGCCACAAGCTTTTACAGCTTTAGCAGCTTCAAGCAATTGTTCTTTGCTTTCAACAGCACAAGGACCAGACATGATAGCGAGATGACCACCACCAATTTTAACACCATTTACATCAATAATGCTATCCTCTTTTTTAAAATCACGGCTTACTAATTTATATTTTTCAGTGATGGAAACAGTTTTTTCTACACCACCGAAACTATTCATTTGTAGTGTAGCAATTTTTTTCTTATCACCAATAACACCTACGATAGTACGAGAAGAACCTTGAGAAAGGTGAAAATTTAAACCTGCATCAGTAATTTTATTTTTTACAGCATCTAATTCAGCAGTTGTAGCCTCTGGTTTCATAACGATAATCATAATATATATTCCTCCTAAATTGCTAAGTAATTGAGTAGTTTTATTATTTAAAAATAAATGCAAAAAAGCTCGTCCCTAAAATAGGGACGAGCTGTAATTAACCCGTGGTACCACCCTTCTTGCTATTAGCAAGCCACTTTATTCAGGTACTAACATACCCTAGCCTATGATAACGGTGGCATTCCGACTAAGCCTACTAAATAAATGTTCAGCCAGTAGCTCACAGGTGTATTTCTATTTGCTATATTATTATGTCGCACCAAACCATAACTCTCTGAAAACTTCACAAATATACTTTTCCTGTTCATTGCATTTGTCTTTGTCTAATACTATAAACATAAAATCTTTTTTTTGTCAATACTATTTTTATAAAGATGGTTTTATAATTGTATAGTTGTAAATAGTATACTTTTTATTATCTATTCGTGTTTATAATTAAAATAAAAGTCTTCTTTTTTAGATAAATTATTGTTGATTAATTTTAAGATTTTTCTTAAAATGGAAATAAATACTTTTATAATTTTATAATAAGGAGATTTCTATGAAAAATATTATTTTTGATATTGATGGTACTTTGTGGGATTCCACTGATGTAGTAGCTGAAAGTTGGAATGAAGCTATTTGGGAAAAAGCAGGAATTAAAGCAAATTTAGATGGCGATAAATTAAAAAAATTATTTGGTAAAACCATGGATGAATTGGTAGACTTATGTTGCCTACTTTAGATGATGAAAAACGTGCTGAAGTTTGTCAGGCTTGTTATGATTATGAAGATGCTTATTTAGAAAAACATTCAGGCGTTTTTTATGATGGTGTTATTGATACTTTAAATGAATTAGCGAAAGATTATAATTTATATGTCGTAAGCAATTGTCAGGTAGGTTATATCGAAACAACTTTAAGATATGCAAATATGACAGATAAAGTAAAAGACCATTTATGTTATGGTGATACAGGATTGCATAAGGGCGAAACTATTAAATTATTGATGAAAAAAAATAATATAGATGAAGCTATTTATGTAGGTGATACACAAGGCGATTTTGAAGCTTGTGAAATGGCAAACATTCCTATGATTTTTGCAAGTTATGGCTTTGGTAAAGTGGAAAATCCAGCTTATACAATCAATGATATTAAAGAATTACCATCATTAATGGCAAAAATAAATACAAAATAAAATAAACCCCTAGTAAATTTTATTACTAGGGGTAATTTTTATATTAAGCTCTTTTTTGAAGATTTTCTTTTAATAATTTATCACCAGCGATACCAGGACGAGTCATTTCACTTGGAGATAAGATAATATCTAATTCTTCTTCAGTTAATAGATTTTTACTTAAGATGATTTCACGTACAGGTTTATTAGTTTGATAAGCTTCTTTAGCGATCATAGAAGCATTTTCATAGCCAATATGAGGAAGTAGTGCTGTGATTGTACCAACACTATGATTGAGCCAAGTATAGCATTGTTCTTTATTAGCTTCTAAATCGATTAAGAGATTATCAACAAAAGTATTAACAGCATTTGTCATATATTTTAAGGAATTAAAGATGTTAAATGCAATTACAGGTTCCATAACATTTAATTCAAATTGACCGTTTTCAACAGCAAGGCAGATAGCAGTATCATTGCCAATGATTTGGTAGCAAGTCTGATTTAAAACTTCAGCAATAACAGGATTTACTTTTCCTGGCATGATGGAAGAACCTGGTTGACGAGCTGGTAATTTTAATTCATTTAAACCGCAACGAGGACCAGAAGCCATTAAACGGAAATCATTTGCCATTTTTATGAGCATAAGTGCTGTATTTTTTAAGGCAGAAGACATATCAGCAAATCCATCTGTATTATTAGTAGCATCAATTAAATTTTCAGCTACATGGAAATCTTCTTCAGCTAATACAGATAAAATTTTAGCAACTTCAGGAATGTAGTTAGGTTCAGCGTTTAATCCAGTGCCGATAGCTGTTCCGCCCATGTTGATATAGTGTAAATTGATTAAAGCATGTTCAATGCGACGTAAACCGCGATTTACACCAGAAGCATAAGCAGACATTTCCTGCCCTAAAGTAATAGGCACAGCATCTTGGAGATGTGTTCTACCCATTTTGAGAACATCTTTAAATTCTTGAGCTTTACGTTCTAATTCCCAAGATAGACGTTTTAAAGCAATTTTTAATTTACGAGATTTTAAAATAATACATAATTTTATAGCTGTAGGGAATGCATCATTTGTAGATTGAGCCATATTAGCATGATTATTTGGAGAAATAATATCATAGCGTCCTTTTTTCTCTCCAATAATTTCTAAGGCACGATTACAAAGTACTTCATTCATATTCATATTGATAGAAGTACCTGCACCACCTTGAATAGGGTCAACAATAAAATTATCATGTAATTTTCCATCAATAATTTCATCAGCAGCTGCTATTAAAGCTTTTGCGATTTTACTGTCAAGACGAGCTGTTTTTAAATTTGCCATAGCTGCAGCTTTTTTTACCATAGCAAGTGCGATGATAAAATCGGAATCTAGTTTTTGTCCAGTGATGTTAAAATTATGAGAACCTCTAAGACTTTGTACACCATAATAAGCATTATCAGGAACTTCAAGTTCACCTAAAAATCATGTTCTATACGCATTTAAATCGCCTCCGCGAAAATTTATCTTCTCTATATGCATATTGTATCATGTATACAATGTACATGTAAAGACAAAAATAAATTTTCTTAAAATTATTTTTAATAAGTAGTTATAAACTACTTATTTACTTTTTATTGTTGATTAAGGTATGATTAAATCTTTAATTACAAAGAAATATAGAGGGAATATTATGAGTAAGAAGATGATTGTTGTGGAAAGAAATGAAGAAATAGCGATGTTTACATTTAATTTATATATGCTACAAGCAAGTACAGCATTGATTGCAGTTGGAGCAGAAAAGGCGATAATCATGCTGCCAATTAAAATAGGGTCGTTGAAAAGATAAATCACAACAAAATAAGCAATTAAAGGAAGTACAACGAATTTTACTACAATGATATCACTTGTTTTACGTAAAAAATATTTGGCTTTATCAAATCTAGTGATATAACCAACAGGAAATAGACCTGCCCAAGCACCTATATGTACTAAATAATTAAAAATATCATAACCAATTTGTGGGTGTAGGGATATTTTTTAAAGCTAAACAAAAACCGATAATCATTGCTAAAACTGGTAATTGATTGAGATTGAATAATAATTTGCGAATGCTGATTTGATTTTTTTGATGATGTCTACGGCTAGCTTTTGAATGATAATAATTAGCTAAAGGAAAGCATACGCTTAATGTAAATAAAGTTTGGAACATGGCTACAATTTGAAGATAAGCAAAGCCTTGAATACCATAAACTATAAAAGCACATAGACCAGATAAAGTACCAATATTAGATAGCATAGATGCCATCATATAAGCACCGCGGTCATTTAAATTTTTATAACTAGAAGCAAATGTATATTTGGCAATCAATCCAGGAATAATGCAGGCCAAAAAACCAAATAAAGGAAGCCATAATAAATCTGTGCTTATTTTTAAAGTCCAAAAGCTTAAAAAAGATAAGATGGAAACGACTAACCGAATATTGATTTTTATAAGTTTATTACAAAAATCTTGTGTGATTACTTGATAGCGATAACATAAATAACCGGCAACAAGTGGAGCAATTAAATCTGTAAATACAAATAGAAAGCGAAGTTGAGCCTCGTCCAAAATAAAATCCTCCTTAGAAAAAGAGACCAGATATTATCTGGTCTCTATAAAAATTAATATTCATAATCATAAATATTGTTTTCTGCAGAAATATCATTATTTGAAGATGAAGTATTTGTATTATAATCTGTACTACTGGAAGAAGAACTATTTTCTGTAGTTGTAGATGTAGAAGTATTAACATCTGAATTAGATGAAGTATCTGTTGAGCTAGAGTTGGATTCTTCTTCAGTAATTGGCGGTGTATTTACTTTGAAATTATCATCTAAATTTGTTTGAATAGCATAGATATTAGTTGCTGTTTTAGTTTGAATATAGGATTCTGTACCTGTAGGTAAGTCGATATCTTTACCATTGACGAAAATTCCGCCGACAATACCTATTGGCCCTAAAAGAGCAATACCTGCTATACTTGCACCAGCAGCCATAGCTAAGTTTTCAATTTCTTTTTTTGCTTTATCACCTAAAGTTGTTTGAATATATGTTCCATCAAATGCTTGAATTTGTTGGAAGTCTACATCAATTTCACCGTTGCGACCGAAGTTTCTAGCGCTTTTTACTTTAGTAACAACACCTTCACCAGGAGCACCTGCTGCGATGATTAATTGACCATTATAAATAACATCTTCAGCTGCTTGGAATTTTACTTTATCACCAACTTTAGAAGTTTCTGTATTGAGTGGTGTAACTAATTTTATTTTAACTAATGTATCTACAGGAATAGTAGTGGCTATAAGAGGTGTTTTAGTATCTGAATTGCCATAAGCAAGCATAGCCAAATCATTCATACGTTTTTGTAATGTGCCAGTTATTGGTTTACCATAGATTTGAGTTTCTAATGTAGTTAATCTATCAGTAATAGATTTTATGGAAACATGGCGACTTAAAAACCATTCAATACCATTCATTTGAGTGATAGCAGAAGGACGAACGCTATTATCAAACATAGTGGAATATAATGTATTTATACGGTCGCTAAGCGCTGTTTTAGAACTAGATGTTTTACCATAAAAATCTGTTTCTAGGCGACTAATTCTATCTAATAGGGCACCTGTTTGCTCTTGTCCATATACAGATTGCTCAACTAATAATAATTTTGATTGGAGATTAGTAGAGTCTAAAACGCCATAATTATAAGATGGAGGCTGAGCTGTATTTGTACTATTTAAACTGCCAGCTAAAGCAGGAGTTCCAGATGTAAATAGTAAAGAAATACATAATCCTGTAGAAATAGCTTTTTTTAAGGACATACAAACCCTTCTTTCTAATGTTTATTTTAAATTTTACTGAGCTGCATTTGACGATTGACAAAATATACTGGTTGTAAATTTAATTTATCAAGTAATGCATAAGCTTCTTTAAAGGCAAAACCTATATTTTCAGGTTTATGTGCATCAGAGCCTATACTTACATATTTACCACCAAGCATAGCGTAGCGTTCATATAATTTTAATAAAATAGATATATTATTAGAGTTATCAAAACGTCTAGTATTTAGTTCAGGCACAATATCTTTATCAATGATTGTCTGCCAAAGAGTATCAATAGTGTCATGGAATTCTTCATAGCAAATATCTTTTTTTGCATATGGAGCATAACGACAAATATAATCTACATGACCTAGAATATTAGCGAATTCATGTTGTTTGATTAATTTTATCATTGTGTTTAAATAGTTTAGATATACAGTATGCTTATCTTCAGTATAACAGGATTCATAAAATAAATCTTTACCATCTAATAGATGCAATGAGCAAATAACTTGGTCAAAAGGAGCACTTTCGACAAATTTTTTACTTTGAATGAGAGTATGTTCTTGCATACCAACTTCTACACCTAAATAAAGTGTTTTTGATTGGTAGCTAGAATATTCTTGAAAATATTGTTGGGGGTTAAACTCATAGATATCATCACCAGGAAAATCATAATCTAAATGTTCTGTGAGTACTAAGCCTATATTTTGTTGTTTAGCACTTAAGATGGCGTTTTCGATAGACATTTTAGAGTCAGCAGAAAATTTTGTATGCAGATGAGTATCAAAAAGCATAAAAATCACCCTTTATAATTTATTATTTTTGAATAGCTTCACTTAAAGCTCTAGATAATTGATCAGGGCAAGAAGTAGGACGCATACCACAATGTATACCTTGACATTTATCAATGACATTTTGAGCAGATTGACCTTCAATTAACTTGCTGATACCTTGAAGATTTCCGTTACAACCACCGATGAATTCTACATCATGAATGATATTGTTTTCATCAAGGCTGAAATTTATAAGTTTTGAACAAGTACCAGAAGTTGTATAAGAAAATTTTTTCATAGAAAATCACAATCCTTTATTTTATAGTATATATATTGTTTATTATTATTTGTACTATTATAAAATGACAATTCGTTATTTGTAAATAATTTCTTGATATTTAGACATAAATAAGGCAAAATATACTAAGTATAAATAAATTTGTGAGCGATTTTATATATAGAGGTGTAAATATTAATGAAAGTTGCAATGATAGGAACAGGTTATGTAGGACTTGTTACAGGAACTTGTTTTGCCGCTACAGGAAATAATGTTATTTGCGTTGATGTGGCAGAGCAAAAAATTGAAAATTTGAAAAAGGGAATAATTCCTATATATGAGCCAGGTCTAGAACAAATGGTAAAATCAGCTCAACAGCGAGGCAATTTAAAATTCACAACTGATATAAAAGAAGCTTTAAAAGAAAGTGATATTTGTTTTATCGCAGTGGGAACACCTATGGGCGAAGATGGCAGTGCTGATTTACAATATGTGATGAATGCAGCACGTGAAATCGGTCAATATATGATTCATGATATGTATATCGTGGATAAATCAACAGTACCAGTGGGAACTGGAGATAAAGTAAAAGCTGTAATTCAAGAAGAATTAGATAAACGCGGTAGTGATTTAAAATTTGATGTTATATCTAATCCTGAATTTTTAAAAGAAGGCAATGCTTGCCAAGATTTTATGCACCCAGATAGAGTGGTTATTGGCTCTGAAAATGCAAAATCAATAGAAGTTATGCAAGAATTATATGAACCATTTATTCGTTCTAGTGAATTTTTCGTAACTATGGATATTAAAAGTGCAGAACTCACAAAATACGCTGCAAATGCTATGCTTGCTACTAAGATTTCTTTTATCAATGAAATTGCTAATATCAGTGAACGCGTAGGAGCTGATATCAATAAAGTAAGACGTGGCATCGCAAGTGATTCTCGCATTGGGTATAGTTTCTTAAATCCAGGTTGTGGTTATGGTGGAAGTTGCTTCCCTAAAGATGTAAAAGCTTTGATTAAAACAAGTAAAGAACATGATTATGAACCAGAATTATTATCATCTGTAGAAAATGTAAATTCTCGTCAAAAGATGGTATTAGTGCATAGTATCACAGAAGTCTTAGGTGAAGATTTAAGTGATAAAAAATTGCAATCTGGGGATTAGCGTTTAAACCTGGAACAGATGATATGCGAGAAGCTCCATCAATCAGATTGATTGAAGAATTGAAACAACGTGGAGCAAAAGTACAAGCATATGACCCTCAAGCTATGAATATGGCAAAATCTTTTTATCTTAAAGATGTAGAAGTAGAGTATATCAATAATAAATATGATGCTCTAAATGATGTGGATGCTTTAGTGATTGTTACTGAATGGAAAGAATTCCAAAGTCCAGATTTCATGGAAATTACTGCAAGAATGAAGGGCAATGATATTTTTGATGGACGAAATATTTATAAAGCAAAAACAGTAAAAAGTCATGGCTTAAATTATTATCAAATTGGTGTACGAAAATAAATATTATGTTAAAATAAAGTAGCTACTAAATTGATAATTTAGTAGCTACAATATTTTTATTTAACTGTATTGATAATAAGAGCTGTGAATTCTAGATTTTCAGAAGAAGATGTGTTTTCTATGCCATGACCTTCTCCATCTGGACAGAAGACAACATCACCAGCTTTAACTTCAATAATATTTCCGTTATCACTGTAAAGACCACTGCCTTTAGTGATATAATAGCTTCGCCGTTACCGTGATGTTCATGATAGCCTAAAGAACAATTTGGCTCTAAAGTAACATGAGCGAACATACCGCATTGTTCTTTTAATTCGTTTTTAGTGAGTAAATGTTCAATAATGATATGACCTTTACCACCATTTGCTTTTTCTTTGCGGACAATTTCATGTTCTGTGAAATCATAGTAAAACCCTCCAAAATAAAATATTATTTATTAATATTTTATCATAGATTAAAAAATTTGTTGACAATTTATTAGAAAAGAAAGGA
>ENA-OQHP01000381-OQHP01000381.1-human-gut-metagenome-genome-assembly--contig:-NODE-381-length-14302-cov-1.929877_pt1 | contig 14302 bp, 13 predicted proteins | sample MGYA00242563_ERZ504717 | MGnify/ENA primary metagenome ERZ504717 (study PRJEB26092, sample SAMD00036212) | human gut metagenome | host: Homo sapiens | study: EMG produced TPA metagenomics assembly of... | reverse complement strand
TCCCACGAAAACGGAAAGTAAAATCAACAATATTAAACAGAGTCTTTTTCCCATATTATTTTTCCGTCATTATATATTTCTCTAATACTTTTACTTGAGGATATTCCTTGCCACCTTTATAAGTGGGAATTACCATTTGTGCCCCTTCTCCCCACCAAGGCCCCGAAGCCCAATAAGTTGCATTCACTCCATTCTTACTTAAATATGACAAGAAATTATCCAATGTAACCTCCCATCTGGGTCATCATCAGGAATACCATATTCACCCACAATACCTTTCAAATTATTTTGGCTAAGCATTCTACAAAAGGTGCCACAAGCTGTCTACCCTTTTCCGGAGTCCCTTCCTCCTCTTCATACGAATATTTATAAGTTCCAGAACCATCCTTATCAAAATAACAATGAGCCTCAAACATCAAATTTTCTGCCGGATCTTTCAAAAATTTCAATGTATCACTTTCAGTCAGCCATCTCTTTGCCGAACTCCAGGAATTACCACCAACAACAATTGTATTCTTAGTATCTACCATACGAATAGAATCAATAGCTAATTGAGCCATTTTAAACCATGATATACTATCCGGCAAATCATGCGGTTCATTCATTAAACCGTATCCATAGATATTATCATAGTCTTTAAACTCAGAAGCAATCTTCTTCCAGAATCCAGCATAATTTTGGTTCGTGATACCATAAGTTCCAATAATTCTATGATCTCCGTTTTCAAATCTTCTACAATAATTATGTAAATCCAATAGCACTTTTATCCCTCTTTTTTGTGCAGCTACAACAAATTCTTTCATTTTCTCCAAATCATGCTTGTTCAGCCCACCATCAAGTTTATATTGCAAACGTTCCCATTTAAAAGGCATACGAACCAATTTTAATCCTTTCTTTTCCCAATATACCAAATCTGAATCTGTTGGATAGGTATAATCTTTATTGTATTCACCAGGAAAGACAGAACCAAAATCTGCACAAGCTATATTCATGCCAAAAGGCTCACCATTGCTTGAGGAAACTTTCTCTTTTACCTCACAACTACTCATCATTAATGCTGTTAAACCAGCCAACAATACAATATTCTTCATAATATATTCTTTTTATTCATTAACAATACTCACATTCCATCCTTTTACTACAGCTATACCATCGACATTTATTTCAATCTTCTTTTCCTCTCCGGGATCCATCCAAAAATAATTGTCCGATAGCAATAAACTAGAAGCCTTTCCAGGGACTTCCACAGTAACGCCTACTGCGGGGATTACATCATTATTTTTCAGGATTAAAATCCTGCCATTCTGAGAATAACTCAATTTACTTCTTTTTGACTCCAATATACATCCCTGTTTTGTTTCATAATTAGTAAAATACCAGTTTCTGGCTAAAACTTTTCCTGCAGCATCCATAACATCCGTTTTATAGTACAACATAACAGCATCAGTCTGCTCTACATTCAAAGAACACATCACCTAAAATGAAGACTTTTCTTCAGGGAAACTACAATAGTAGAATCTAACACTTCTTTAAAATCTTGATTATAGATAGAAACTCTCACCTTAATCTCTTTCCACACCATCTTTCATTCTCATCCAATAAATAATGAGGTAAGCTCACCTGCTGAGCAGCCATATTCGTACGATCAAAAAGGAGAACAGAAACCAATGGAGCATAAGAACGCTTTAAAAAATAGTGTAAAGGTTTTACTCCACCATAATAATCTATACTAGACCATGACAGCCCCGGATAATTATCATTCAATTTATAATAAAGCGCTCCAGTACAATATGGCCATCGAGTGCGCGCTCTTTCTAATGTATGACGAACTCCTTCCACCTGTGCTAATTGTGATCCTAAAATCATACAATCCAACGTAGAATCCGGCATAAAATATCCACTATACTGCTCCAATTTCTCCAATTCCCCATTCGTCCCAAAAATAGGAGTATGATGAGCAAAATTTCCATTTTTATCAACTGGCCAAGAATATTCTTCTCCATCCAAATAGTACAACACATGTTCCTTTAATGGAAGTGAAGGAATACCAAACTCGCCCCAAAAGTCTGCAGTCATATTCAGATTGTGGTTCAAATGCAAGCCATCCCACCAACAATTATAATTATGTTTGCTTCCACCCATGCTTCACCTCTATGGAAAGGTCGTGTACCATCTAATTCAATACTTACTTTTCCCATAAAATCAATCATTTCACCAAAAGGATTACTTGATTCATTGCCTGCTCCCCACATTACCAACGACGGGTGATTACGCAAACGCAATGTATTTCTCACAACCGTCTCTTTTAACACATTTACCGGTTGAGTTTTATGACTATCCCATGCCGTCGGCCACTCCTGCATTACCATTATTCCCAGTTCGTCACATAAGCGATAAAATATATCAGTTTCAGGAAGTCCCCCTCCCCATGCGCGTAACATCTGAATATGTTGATCACGTGCCGCCGTTAAGAAATGTCTATACCTTACTTCTGAGAAATCAAGCATTGCATCCATCGTGCACCATCCAGCCCCTTTTACAAACATTGAGACACCATTAATTACAAAAGTCCAGTTATATTTATCCGGTCTAGGACCGCCCGGAAGTGATGCCATCTCAATGGTTCTTACCCCAAAAACAACCTTTTTCCTATCTATTACCTGATTTTCTATCAACAAATCAACGGTTGCTTTATAAAGTGACTGTTCACCCATACCATTGGGATACCATAATTTCGGATTATCAAGTTTAAAATCCAGATTCAGATTTCCTGAATTATCTTTAAATTTCCAGAAAAACTCTTGCGTTTCACCTTCAAAATTGTAAGGTTCTATTCTTACCCGTATACCCCCTGCCTGAATCTGCTCTCTTTTCAAGTCTATATTCAACCTCATTTCACCCGATAAATCCTTTGTAGCAATAAAGGCATTTTCAATTCTATCAGGAGGACAGTCCTCTATAAAAACATCCTGCCAGATTCCTAAGGAAGGAATTTGGCATAATGCCATCCATATACACAATTAACCACAACAGTCTGCTTCCAAGCCTCATTAGCCGTTGCTGGCCACCCGCCATTATAAACCCGTGGAATAGAATCCAGCAAGACCACCAGTTCATTTTTTCCGGCTTTAAGATATTCTTTTATTTCAAAATCCGGTCCACCAAACATTCCTTCATGTTCTCCCAGGCAATGCCCGTTTAGCCATACCCAACAATGATTGGCAACTCCAGCAAATCTCAATTTAGGGTTTACATAAATATTCTCATTCTCAAATATTCTTTTCAGCCACCACCTATGATAAGAATGTTTTTCCGCAACAGAATCATTACGCCCAATCATCGGGTCTGGAATCCTTCCTGCCTTGAATAAAACCTCATGAATACTTCCAGGCACTATTGCCTGAATGGAGTTATCCCACTCAGGTCTCCCATCCAAGCCATCTTCTGCCAGTAACCACCCACCTGATAAAGACAGTTCCGTATTTTTTATATCCCCACTGCCCAATAATCCATTTTTGATGTTCTCCATCCTGAACCCATCCCTTTCTAAAGGAGATAATCCAGCCCTAAAAGAAATACGATCAAGTTCATCCATAGATTTCTGTGCCTGTAAAGGAAACATCTCACTGAGCAAAACCAGCGCACTACAGCAAAATATCTTCATATATAGAAAAGCAAATCTCATCATAAAGCAACCAAAACCACAACAAAAATCTTTTTACTTATAAATACCCTCATTATATTTACGGACAAACTCTCTTACCAGCCGCCCATAAGGTTTTATCAATTCTTCAGTCCATCCACCTTTTTATCAGCGCGTGGAAGTATCATAGAACAAGTTTCATTTTTATCCGAAATAGACCAATTAACCCAGCTAATCTTATGTTTTTCCAGCCAATCAATCCATCTCTCCCATTCAGGTATATTCAAGGTCCATCTCCCGAGGCTCCATTCCTGCACACTCCGAAACAAAATAGGGATACCCTTTTCCCAAGCGGCCTGAGCACGATTTCGCAATTGCTCTGAATGAGTGGCTGCATAGAAATGTAAAGTGTACATAATGTTATCATAGCCTGTTAAAGGAGACTCTGCCACTAAATGCAAATCTTGATCCCAATGCGGACTACCCACTAAAACAATGTTATCAGGATCATTCTTCCGAATCTCACCAATTACCTCACGTGCGTACTCTTTCACACTCTCCCAAGTGTCCTCCATCGGTTCATTATAGATTTCATAAATGACATGCGGATATTGTCCATATTTTTTGGACATCATCGCAAAAAATTTCTTAGCTTCTTCTTTTTGGGGATAATATGTATGCCAATCTATTATTACATAAATATTCATTTTATTGCAGCTTTAATCACTTTATCCATACATTCCAATGCGAATGTGGGATTCTCAATGTAATTATCCTCGATAACTGTTCCCATTGCGGCCCTTAATACAGTACAATGCCAATCTTTCTTCAACCATGCAACAGTATGCTTATTGTAAAAACGGGGCCACAGATTATGCCAACCATAACTAACACCTCTTAATGAAACAGGCTCTCCTGATTCACTACACAACTGATTTCCCTTCACTTGCAATTGCCCCCATCTTTTCACAGGATCAATAGCGTGAGAAGCACTTACAATTAAGAGACATAAGAGACAACTTAAGTAATATTTTATATATTTCATACACTATTTTAAAATAAAGTTCAGAAAATTAAAAGGCTCGGTATCTGTAATCCTTGGCAACATATCGAGCCTTTTAATTCATAAAATCCTAAGAGCTATTTTGTTTTCAAATATTTCTCCAGTACCTCCATTTGAGGCCTGTCTTTGTATAATTATCTGTAGGCTGAACAGACAATGAATAATTTCCCCATCTAGTCCTGCAGACCAATAGGTTCCATTAATTCCATTTTCTGATAGATATGCTAATGCTTTATCCAATATATCTAACCAGCGTCCATCAGTATCTGGAACTCCATATTCTCCAACAAAACCTCTTTTCCCATACGCTTACACCAGTCTACGAACGGAGTAAGACGAGTGACTCCAATATCAACAGTAGCACCATCTTCATCATATCCCAAAACATAATTTCCAGAAGCATCTTTATCAAAATAAGTATGGGCCTGATATATCAAATTATCAGAAGGATCCACCAAATTTTTAAGATCATCACTATATTGAACCCAGCGACTAGATGAACTATAAGAATCACCACTAACTATTATTGTCGTTTTTTCATCAACCTCCCTTATCGCATTTATCCCTGCCTGAGCGATATCAAACCATGGAACAGATTCTAACATATCATGAGGCTCATTCATAATATCATATCCCCAAATATTAGGATAATCTTTAAATTCCATAGCTAATCGCTTCCAAACATCACAAAAATCATCAACCTTACATTGAGCTGTACCAATAATAGCATATTGATTATTATCCGTATTCTCTGAATCACAATACACACAATAGCGTCCAAATTATGCATATCTAATAAGACTTGTACTCCTAGCTCATTAGCTGTTTGAACAACTTTTTCATTTTCGTCAATTCGGTTTGATTTAATTCCCCCTTCAGCACAGGCTGAATTCGTTCCCAACGAAAAGGGAAGCGTATCAAATTAAAACCTTTTTTCTTAAAATATTCAAGATCCTCACGTGAAGGATATCCATAATGAGTTCCATCAACTCCTGGATAGACAGAAGCAAACTCAGCTCCAGACATATTTACACCAAAAAAAAGATTCTGATTGTGAAGTTGAACTGCCAGCCTGACCGCCATCATCATTCGGTTCATCATTAGATGAGCATGAGAAGCCAAACAATAATGTCAATATAAATAATAAATATCTCTTTACAGCTTCCATAATTATTCTTATTAATTACGTTTTACAAATCTAAAATTACAGAATGAAACATCAAAGGTCTGCTCACTCTCTGGGGAGAAAACTATTGTAAATGCAAATTTTGTTGCAGGATCACATCCTTCTGGAATAAGCTGATTCCCTTCTTTATCTAGTGAATTAGCAGGTATACGCATTGTCATCCATTTCCCTTGAGTATTAATAGGAACTCCGCTAGACGCTGGATACCAACCAAATTGCCGAACATTATACGAGCAAAAGAATTTAAAGGATACACAGAAGATGTATTCAACTCAAATCTAATATCGTACTCAGAAGGATTTGCAGCAACTTCTGCTGGGATGTTTATATATCCAGCCCACATCACCATCCATCCCCATGCACCCACATCTCCATTAAACCGGATATATTTCATATCTGGAGATATCATTTCAGGTGCACCATCTATTAGCTCTACAGTGCTCGCATCATACAAAAATTTGTCGGTGCATCAGGAAATTGACTTGCATGTGTAAAAGCCCCTTCCCCAGGCCAATTATTAAAATTAAATAACTGAGAAACTCCAGGATCTGCATAAGAAATATATGCGGGCTCACTCATCTTATCTCCTTGAATTGAAATTCGGGAACCAGGCTGAGCATTTGCAGGTATTTGAATAGTTACAGACGTACGACTTGATTCCAAAATATTTACTGGAACATCTCCAAACCGAATATCTGCACTTTCCGCCGTAATACCATACAAATCAAAATCATCACCTGATATTGTGGTTGTATCACCAGGCTGAGCGAATTCATTATAAAGCCCATCTATTACTAAATTAGGAAGAGATATTATTAACGGGACCGATGCCGTTCCCAATTCCGTCGTAACATAGACAGTATTAGTGACTTCTTGAGGTAATTCTCTAGGATAGGTGCTAAAATTTTATCATAACTTGAATAAATCTCTTTAGCATCAACTTCTATATCATTAATTTTTAAAGATATTACATTTCCCAAATTTTGCCCTTCAATGCGAATAACATCCTCAAAATTCGCTTGTGTTATAGGAATTTCCTTATCAGAAGCAAGCACAATTTTATCTATTACTGGTGCACCTGTAGACGGTTTGTTCTCTGATTGTAACACACTATCTACTTCAACAATATCGTTACACCCTAGCAACGAAAACAGCAAGGTAACTAAAAATAAATATCTAATATTCATAATCTCATAATTTTATTTTAATATTAATTCCATCCAGGGTTATTGGAGGATATAGCCTGATTGGTTAATAATTCCATTGTAGGTATAGGGAAAAGTAAGTGCTTTTCAGAACGGGCCTTTACATTATTTGCTTCATCCATTCCTCCCAAAGCATTCATTGCCTGCAAATATATTCCCCAACGAATGAGATCCCAACGTCTATCTCCTTCCAAAGCAAATTCCATTGCACGCTCTTCAATAATTGCAGAACGTAAAGATACTTTATCTGCAAATTCATCTAAGTTCTTCAATTTCGCATTGCTACGTTCACGAACAGAATTCAAAGCATCTACAGCCTCCTGTGTAGGACCATTTAGCTCATTAGCAGCTTCAGCAAAAATTAAAACGACATCAGCATAACGTAAAAACGGATAATTAGCATCTGTCCTATCCAATGTTTGATCTGTAATCTGATTCAAGTATTTAGTCGTAAAAGCAAAGAACTGTTCGGAACCATTTTCATCACATCGCCATCCCCCTGTAACTTCAGGATTATCAAATGGAGGCTGCTTTTCTTCAACCATTTTCTGCCATTTACCAAAATTAGGATAATAGGAGCCTCTCCCCAGCTTGAATCAGACCCCTCACGAATCCAACAATGTTGTACGCCTTTATCAACTCTGTAATCATCCTCAGAGAACAACAAGTACCAATGTTTACGCATTCCAACAGTTAAACTATTATCAACATGCCCCGCCGCATTTAGCTTTCCACAATAATGCAAACTAAACAATGTTCCAAAAGAAGCATCTCCAGATAAAGTTTGAAGACTAAATAAAAACTCAGAACAAACTTTTCCTGAGGCACTCCACAATTCATCATAAGGAGCCAAACTATGCTCTCCATAAACTCCATCCATTACATCTTTTGCCAATTGATATGCTTCCGTATAACAAGAACGCGAATCAAATTTTCATAACCTGCAACCAAATCTTTTGAGAAAACAGTGGGAACAGGGTCCGTATAAACTTTCACATCAACCCCATCTATATTTTGTATTACATATGGGACACCTGTTTTAACTGTAATTTGTTCGCCTTTAGGAGTTGATGCAGCCCCTATTGTTGCATACACCTTAGCCAATAATCCTGCGGCAGAAGCAGCACAAACTCGTCCAGGTACGTATCCCCCATCTGTATTTTTATAAATTAGTCCCTTCGCATCTTTTAATAAAGGTATGATTGTATTTTCATATACTTCTTTTATTGGGACCCTTGGATTACTATTATACAATCCTGATTCATCCACACTTACAGAATAAATAGGGATATCCCCATATGCACGAACCAGATAAAAATAGGCCCATGCTTTTAGGAAATAACATTCACCTAAACAATTATTTTTATGCTCTTCTGTCACGTTTGACATCGTATTAATCCGAGCAATCGCTTGATTTGCTTTATTTATCATTGAATACATTCCAGTCCATAAAGCGTCACACTGCGAACTTCCTCCTTGGAAGTTACCACTACCAAATTCGGAGAATTGCCAAACTGCACCAGATATATAATCACAATCATAATCTAATGGGCGAGGAAAAGACCCATAAACAAACATAGACGAGTGTAAAGTATTATAAACACCAAGAACCCACATATCAGCTCCAGCATCAGAATCTTCTATATCGTCTGGTGAAATAAAATCATAAGGCTTTTCATTTAACATATCCTCACATGATGTAAAAAATACACCGCTAGAAAAAACTAAGCCCAAACTCAAAGCTATATTAATTATCCTATTTTCATATTTCAATATATTATAATGTTAGTTTTATTCCAAAGTATACGTACGACTATTGGGATAAGACCCAATATCAACTCCTCTTCTTGACGCATCCGTTCCAAAAGAATTCACATCAGGATCAAACCAACTATAATTCGTTATTGTAAACACATTGGATATATTTGCAAACAGAGATATATTAGTTATTCCTTTCCAAACTGACCCTAAATTATAATTAAGGTTTATTGTTTTAAGACGAAAATAAGATCCGTCTTCAACATAACGATTAGAAAGTTTCATTTCACGCGTCATTGCCGTTGTGACTCGAGGCCATTTAGCATTTGCAGTATTTTCAGGCGTCCAACGGGTATCAATAAGCCTCTTTTGTTACATTTCCAATACTGCTCATACCTATCATAGTCAAGTTTCCATTAAAAATATCATTCCCTTGACTACCTTGAAAGAAAAGTCCTAATGATAAATTCTTCCATCTTAGATTTGTATTAAATCCATATGTAAAATCAGGATTGGTATCACCAATAATAGCTCGGTCATCTTCTGTGATATGTCCATCATTATTTATATCAACATATTTAATTTCTCCAATCATACGCTGTGCTTCATCATCAGAAACTTTTTCATAAATAGGATCAGCACGAACCTCCGCCAAATTATCATAAAATCCATCTTCTACATATCCATAAATTGTACCTATCGGATAACCATTTCTCTGTAAAAAGACTTCACTTGCTCCATACCATAACTGACTTGCATATTGATCAGCATCCAGACCTCCAATTTTGTTCTGATTAAAAGATATATTTCCATCAAAACTTAATGTCCAGTCAGCATTATTCAAAGCCACAATATTTCCAGAGAACTCAAAGCCTTTATTTGTAACATAACCATAATTAGTCCACATTGTACTATATCCTGTACTTGTTGGAATTGATACATTCTGTAACAAATCCTTTGTCTTTTTATAATAATAATTAGCAGTAAAATTCAGCCGATTATCCAAAAAGCCCAAGTCGATTCCCACATTATACTGATCTGTTGTTTCCCACTTTAAATCTTTATTCAAAGGACCTTTGTAAGTTTGGCCAGAAAAACCACCTGTAAGAGTTCCATTTAATGGATAATTAGCTGTTCCTAATGACTCCATTGTTTGATAACTACTTATAGCTTGATTTCCAGTTTGTCCATAGCTCAAACGCAATTTCAAGTTACTAAACACCCCTAAAGATTTTATAAAATCCTCTTCTGACAAAGACCATGCAAAAGCTCCTGATGCAAAATTTGCAAACTTATTACCCGAAGCAAAACGACTGGATCCATCTCTTCGATACGAAGCTGTAAAAATATAACGATCTTTCAACGTATAATTTGCACGCCCCAACAAAGATACCAACACTGCTTCTCCACGATTACTAGTAGGTCTGTCAACATTTAATGCCTGACTCATATCAAAATCTTGAGTCAAATCGGTAGTAAAATTAGAAGCTGTAATAGACTTGCCTCCCCATGATGATTTCTCATAAGTGAATCCGGCCACCACATTCAATTTATGAATATCATTAAACGTTTTATCAAAAGTCAACAATGATTCAGCTGTCAAATTCTGTCCAAAATTATCACTTCTTCCTGCACGTCCATTAGCTGATTTACCTTCACCTGTTTCTCTATTATAATATGTACCTCGGTCATTATTATATAAACTAATACCTAAATTCTGTCTAAATTTTAACCAATCTGTTATTTCCATCTCTGCATAGGCTGAAGTAAAGACATTTAATGATGATAACTCATCTTTTGCTGTCTCAACATAAGTCTTCGGATTTGCGGAAAGCCATGAATATTCATCATCTTCTGTCTTATCGCCAACATACACAGTTGGCAAATAAATTAATGCCGAACGTATAATACTATAATCATAAGAGTTTGCTTTTGCAAAGTTTGTTGTAGATTTAGTTACATTCATGTTCAAACCAGCACTCAACCAGGAAGTTATCTGGCTATTTACATTTGTTCTAAAAGCGAAACGCTCATATCCTGAATTTCGAATAATACCATCCTGAGTTGTATAGTTTCCCGAAATAGCATAATTACTTTTATCACTACCCCCTGAGACTCCCACATTATATTCTTGAGTCAAAGCAGTTTGAAGTATCTGATCCATCCAGTTTGTTCCTTCAACCCATTCACGATTTCCATATTCATCTGTACGCCACCCAGGATTTAAAAAATCTTCTGGCAACGGATTATAAGAACCAGAATCAGGTATTCTATTGCCATGTTCATCTGCTCTATAGCTCCAAGAGCCATTATATGGAACATCTGTTATTAACAATCCATCATATAATGCACCGTTTACATTTCCTTCATTTACATATTGGGCATAAGTATAAGCATCAAGCATTTCTACATTTCTAGAAATTTTTGAAATACCCCAATTAGCAGAAAATTCTATTTTTGCCTTACCGGCCTTACCTTTCTTTGTCGTAATAATAATCACACCATTCGCGCCACGAGATCCATAAATTGCTGTCGCTGAAGCATCTTTCAAAACATCTATAGATTCAATATCATTAGGGTTAATCATTGCAAGTGGATTGGCTGTTGTATTATTACCATCATTAGCGCCACTTGTAGGCGTACTACCAACATCAAAAGGAATACCATCTACAATATATAAAGGCTGTGAATTTGTTGAGAATGAATTTGATCCACGTACCGTAATACTAGCACCTGAACCCGGTGCTCCATCACTCTGATTGACCTGAACACCAGCCAGACGTCCCTGCAAAGCTTGCGTCAAGGATATAGGTGATCCTTCCATCAGCTTATCATTACTCAATGAAGCGACAGCACCAGACAAATCCTTCCTCCTCATTGTACCATATCCCACGACCACAACTTCATCCATAATCTCTGATTCGTCCTCCATGACCACATCAATTATAGATTTACGGCCAACTTTTACATTTTCCGTTTTTAATCCAATGAAAGAAAATTGCAGAACAGAATTACTACCAGACACAACTATAGAATACCGACCATCCATGTCAGTTATAACTCCATTATTCGTCCCTTGTTCTATCACATTTACACCAGGAAGTAAGTTCCCTGATGAATCTTTAACTATTCCACTAATTCGGATACTTCCATAAGCTCCAATCGCAATACAAGACCAAAACAAAAAAAGAACTAGAATCTTTATCGTCTTGTCAAACTTTAAAAAATTTAACGAATCAAAATAAAATCGCTTTTGCATATTTTTAAATTTAAGATTAATAAATCACACTATACATGATACCTATAAGACCACTAGCAAAAACATGTAAAAATCCAAAACAAAAATGCCGCCAGTTACTTTTCACAACCAGCAAGAACAAAAAGCCTTTTTTTCCTTCCATTTTAATTATTTTTATAATACCACTTTATTTTTCACTCTCTCAAACAACACCGCATGAGCCTCATCATTCAAATGGACCCCATCGCCCGAATCATATATTGGTTTAATAAAGCCACAAGAATCCTCTGAAACAAGACCAGTGTAAAAGTCTATCGCATAATCACCGTATTGTTTCAATATTTCATCCGACAACAATTTAAATTGATTTCGAAATTTCTGTTTAGAGGCATCAGGACGATGACTCTCCGTATAAGGAGGAGTATATTTCTCACCAAAATTGTGAGGCTGAGAAGTCGTTATCCAAACTTTCACATTCTTCGACCTTGCCTTATCGATAATAGTTCTAAAATTAGAAAGCTGGACTGATAAAGGTATGCCATTAGAAACATCATTTGTAGGCATATTAATAATAATTATATCAGGAGAATAGCTTAAAGCTTTGTCTATATTACGCAATGAATCCACGGCCAGCACATGAGTGCCCGTATCATAAGCGGGAGTTCCAAGCGGCATTATCGCAAAAGTCGTATACCCTCCCTTTGCCAGATTTATGATTTCATAGCCCTTATCTACACTTTTAAGATACTGCGCATACCTACAAGCCCATGAATTTTCCGGTACTTTCACGCCTGCACCTTCTGCTGTAGAGGAACCTAGTATTACAATCCTTTCCCCTGCCAGCATTTTCATTGGAAGTATAAGCACAAACAAAATAAATAATTGATAAATAGAACTATACCTCATAATATTAGCTAACCTCAATAACAATTAACCTAAAACTTGATATGGCAAAAGTAGCACAAACAAGCAGAGCAAACAAGTACTATTTTATCTCTTATTTATACTTTCATGATATATTAAAACAATATATCAGGAAAATCAAATTCATCAGATAATGACCTTCTTCTTCATGCAATGTAATCTAAATTCTTTGGGAGAACACCCTTTCTTCTTTTTAAATATACGATTAAAATTTGACAAGTTATTAAAACCGCATCCGTAGCATATTTCAGATATGCTTTGATTCGTATCAACCAAAGAACGTATAACCATGCCCAATCTATAATCTATAATAAAATCTGTCACACTTTTTCCTGTCCTTAATTTAAAAAAGCGACTAAAAGCAGCTGGAGACATATTTGCCAAACGAGCCAGTTCAGATAAAGCTATCTGCTCATCGTAATGTTGTTGAATGTAATCTTGTACATTCAAAATACGGCGTGAATCAGACTCCCCTTTTATTTTTGCATACGCTGATGATGACAATTGACGATAATCACACTTCGACAATTCATACAAGATAGATAAAATTGAATAACCGAATAGAAGCCATCCACCTCAGCAGACAGCTTATCCAAAAGATGAAAGACCTTTATTATTCCAGATAAAGAAAAAGCTATTCCACATTCAGCATCCTTCAACATTTTCTTTATCGAATGAAACTGATTCTTATCTAATAAGCTATCAGAAAACAACGAACGAGAAAACTGAATAGTAATTTCCCTGATGGACTCGGAGTGACATTCATTCTGTTCCCAAACATGTTCCAGTTCTTTACCTGTAATTAGAACCAGATCAAATTCACCAATCACTTCCACAGAGTCTCCTACGATACGTTTCACGCCTGAAGAGTGTGAAGTGAAATTCAGTTCACACTCTTCGTGACAATGAATCGGATAAGTAAATTCCTTTTTATAGCGATCAGCAATATAAAACAATCGGCGCCCGAGAGAGGGGTCACTTCACGCATTAAGTTTTTAGTCATAAATCAAGCCTTTATCCGTTTTACCTCAATTCTTCTTAGCGATAAATAAATATAGTATATTTTGATTCATTCCAGGAACATTTTCCATTAATTATAGAAGGGCTTATTTTTATTTTTAACTCACTTTTACCTTTCGTATATTCAGCTGGAATCTCAATTCATCATCCAACCATCTTCTATACGGATTACAATCAGCTACATACCATTGAGGAAAACTTTTTTCCCATCCACATAGACATCTGCACATTGCTGTCCTATTTCCTGATCACTGCTTCTCCGAAG
>ENA-OQHP01000379-OQHP01000379.1-human-gut-metagenome-genome-assembly--contig:-NODE-379-length-14333-cov-1.653527_pt1 | contig 14333 bp, 24 predicted proteins | sample MGYA00242563_ERZ504717 | MGnify/ENA primary metagenome ERZ504717 (study PRJEB26092, sample SAMD00036212) | human gut metagenome | host: Homo sapiens | study: EMG produced TPA metagenomics assembly of... | reverse complement strand
GTGTATTATCACCTATAGTACACCCGTGAACAATTGCGCTGTGTCCTATTGTCACATTATCACCGATTCTGACACTGTGGCTTAAGTCCACATGTACCACTGCATTGTCCTGTATATTCGAATTTCTGCCTATTTCTATCGGTTCTGAATCGCCTCTTACAGTTGCATTATACCATACGCTTGCTCCGTCAGCCATTGTCACCTGACCCTTAACAACGGCACCTTCTGCTATATAATATGCCATATCTATCCCTCCATCAATTTCAGATAATCGCCCTTGTCTATATGCATCATAGAAATCTGATTATTATGCCGCCTGAAGCCATAGACACAGTCCACATTTCGGATAAGCGACTGCAGACGTTCATCCGGTACACAGACAATCAGCTGCAAGTCCATCTTCCTTGCATACTTGAGACATACCGCACTTCGCTCCTGATCCATCTTGGAAAATGCCTCATCCAAAAGCACCAGCTTAATCTTTGAATCACGATTGCTCTGCTGCATATAAAGCATCGCAAAGCCCGCAAGAAGCGCAACATATTTAGGGTTCTGTCCCTCTCCGCCCGAATCACGGCCTGCCATGTCATCTACAAAGTTTTCCCTGATGACACGACCGTTTTCGTCCGTTACCTGCTCATACATGCTGAATGACAGATAATTGCGGTAATCCGCATACTGCTCCATTTCCTTGCGCTTCTGCATTCGCAGATGCTCATCCTCATCCCTTGGCGGCATGAACTTGTCTGTCAAAAGTTTAATTTTCTGCTCATATTTCTTATAAAATCATCCTCACCAAAGCTTATCTGTCCAGCTATTCCGCCATTATCCGGATTTTTACTGTCCAGTTCTTCCGCCATAAGCATATCATAGAACTGACCGTTTTCGTTCTTTGCCGGCTCTATCTTAATCTGATAGGTACTGTCTGAGAAATTAGTCTCCCTAAGAAGCCTGTTTATCTCATAGGCATGGCGCTTTGCAGCCTTGATATCACCGTGGATTGTACCGATGACATTCTCTCTGAGACTTTTATAAATCACCTTGCACTGCTCCTCAAACTCACTCTCATATGCCGGCTCATAATCCTTCTCGTACTTCTCCAGCAGCTCCTCATATGCCTTATTTGACTTCTCGGCTCCGCTGAACTGACCTGACGGAAACTCCTTTATATACCTGTAGCGGGCAGTCTGCAACGTCTCCACACACGACTGCTGCCTGCCACCATTTCCGTCTGCGCCTTGCAGCTCAATAAGCTTCTCACGCTGTTTGCTCTTGACCGATGCTCCTGAGCTATGCTGCAGCATATCCTGTACCTGCTTCTCAAGCTCCTCTCTGGCAACATAGCCCTGTAACATATCATCCAGCTGTGCTCTTCGCTGTTCGTTTGCACCTATGATTTCTCATGCTGGCTTATCTTTCATTTATCTGCTGCTGATTCAGTGAAAAAGCATCTTAAGTGCATCGATGTTTTCTCAAGAAGCCTCTTTTCTCCTTTAGCTCCTTATACTGCCCATTCTCCATTGTCCTGATAATCTCTTCGAGCTCATTTTTCTGCGAATTAACTGCTTTAAGCTCATCTGACGCCTCAGAAAGGCCCACAAAATACTCCGGCTCCCCCTTTAAGCACTCAAAACCTCTCTGTGCCTTGAGACTTGAAATAATACCCATAAGCTGTATCCGGTCCTTCTCAAGCCTCTCCACATCTGTCTCATACTCAGCAAGTCTTGCCTTGGATACCCCTGCCTCCGATGCAGGCATTTGTAGTATAATCGCGCTTCTTCAGATGTCTGAAAATAAGTTGCTGTATGAGTAGCAGTCCGGTGTAACTCCATCTCGTACCTGCTCAAGCTCGTCAACACTCCGGCACTTTATAATATGTCCCAGATATCTTTTCAGGCAGACATCTACATACTTTTCCTTTGTATCCACCGCCTCATAGAGCGAACCATCCATGGCCTTTGGTTCACTGTCCATGATAGCCTTGGAATTGATGAGGTCGACATCCTCAAACTGCTTCATATCTCTGAAAATAACAGCAGCAGTATGCGCATAACGCGGCTCTGTGATAAGTGAGAACTTGAGCCTGCCCATACGTCCTTCTATGGCATTCTTCCATTCCTCGTCCTGTACATCAAACATATCCGCAAATACCTGTACCTTCACAGCTCGCCAAATCTATCACTTAAGTCCCTCTGCAGCGCAGCTCTTGCCGAACGCAGGCTCTCACTGTACGACTTGCGGTTGTTCTTCATATCATCGACCAGACGTTTTTTCTCTTTAAGCTCTTTTGTTATCTCATTTTTCTGCGAAGTATTGTCCTCGAGCTCATCCTCGATATCCTTCTTTATAGACTCAAGCTTTAGATGAAGCTCCTGACATTTTGCCTCTGTGACATCGCCATCCACAATCTCTTCAATGAGGTTTAAAACTGCATTGCTCACATAATCTGTGATGACCTCATCCTCATCCCAGGCCTTTAGTCCGTTTGTGATTTTAATCCACTGACGGCTGTTGTCGGTAAGCATGAGACTTCTCTTCTCAAGCTCCCTAAGCTGATCCTTTTTGCTTCCTAAGTCGCTCGATTTCAAATCTGCACATACCTGGATATACTCCTGCTGCACATCTGCCTGCTGCCCGGCTATATCCTCTGCTTTTTCTGAAAGCCTGTCCTGTTCTTCTTCGATACGCTTTTTATCATCCTCAGCTGCCTGAATCTTTGCACGCATATCCTCGATATCTATGCACCTGATCATTGTCTCTGCCATGACAATATCGCTTTGGATATTTACCAGTTCCTGCCCTGACTCCTTTATTTCCTTGAGAAGCTCAATACGCTTGCGCATATCCTCTATTTTTTCCCTGATTTGTCTGTATGCATCGAGCTGCTCACTGATAGTCTCTATCGTGCCCGAGTCACTCTTTGGAAACATATAATCACGTATAAACTGGCCTGTTCCATTTGTCATTCTGAGTGCAATAGCACTTTTTTCCATTGTGATAAAACGATTCGGGTCAATATATCCTAAAATAACATCATATAATGTGCCAAGATATGCCTCCTTCGATGCGTAAATACGGTTTACATCCCCTCTGGCGCGTCTGTCAGCTGACTGTGAGCGAGTATTTACAAGCTTTTTAATATCATTATTTGAATAGCAAAAGCCATCCGCTGTCACATATGAAGGCTCCGGCATCCTGCCCGAATGACTGAAGTACACAAATCTCTTAATCTCAGAATCGTTTTTTCGTACCTCAAAGGCTATTCCTATACATGTAAACGTATGACTGCCTGTATCCTCTATCTCAAGCGCTATGACCGAACAAAAATCACAGTCGCCACGATTTGCGGAACCATCCTTCTGCTCACCCCTCAAATAGCTCAGAACACTTCTCCTGTTTTTTGCATCATCTGCAGCCTTGTTCAAGAATGTGGGGCTGAAGCTGCCGTAGAGGATTACCTGAATCGCATCCATGACGGTTGATTTTCCCGAGCCACTCTTACCACTGAACAAATTGACATACTCATTAAATTGCAAAACCTTGTGATTTATTCCGCCCCAGTTGTTTAGACACATTCTGGTAAATATCTTCTTAGACTGACTCAATTGGTAACTCCTCCATTTCACTGTTCTTGGCAAATTCATGGGTATGGTTTACAGAACTGCCTTCTGTATTCAATCCGGCAGCTTCAAGTGTTGCAGCCGATTCGTTATCATACTTAATCAGCTCCACCTCATCACTGTACATGCGCACAAGCTCATTTATATCCATGGCTGAGCAGAATATATTTACTGTGCCATAAATATAGATTGGTGTGTTGTCCTCCAGGTTTGCAATAGCCCCCGGCAGTTCAATCATCTGATGTGTTTTCATAAGCAAAAGAGCGTCTGACCATTCCTGATTAGTGAGCTTTCTGGTAATCAGATTGGTATTTCTGCCATACTCACGAATCTCCGCCAGATTCGTTGTTGTCGCATTAAGCCCCTCGCCCATGATTTTATCCCTGTATATCATCTTCATTATAATGACAATCCTTGCAGTAAGAAGAGTCATCTTCTCGAGCATGACACCATCACCCGTTATCCTGAAAAGATGCTCCTGCTGGTCATGAACCAGCTCACAGTCAAGCACAGCCAGATAATCAGAGATAAACTCTCTGTTTCTAAGACACACCTGATACCTTGGATTGTCTCTTTGAATCAATGTAACGGGTCACACTTCATTTGCAAAATACAGGTCTGCCTCAACAGATCCTGAATAGTTTTTCTAATATTTCTGCCTCATTTGGCGAAACATTCTCCATATATTCAAACATACATTGCTCTCTTTTCTATGCTTCTCGTTTAGAGTCCGATTTGGATATTACAAGCCTTGAGTAGCTTACACCATCATTCTTTGTTATCTCTCCATCCAGACTCACCGTATCCTCACCCATGCGCTCATTGGTCTCCTCCTGCCATAAAAACAGAAGCTTTTCCAGATCCTCCATGGATTCTACAGTCTGTTCATCTGTCACAAACATGCCATCACGCATATTTTTATCTCTGAAGCTTTGAAGCTCCTTTTTGGTATACAATGGCTTTGGCACAAAATCTGCATATCATCTTCGCCTGCCGAAGCATCGTCAATAACAAACGGAACAAACTCACTTCTTCCCTTCTCTCTTCTTCCCGGAAACTGTCGTCCGTTACATTGTAAAACTGTCTGGTGAACTTCATTCTGTTTCGAAGAGCCCCAAGTATCTCATCTGTTTTATCACTCTTATCTATCAGGTTAATGAGCTTTACTATATTATCCTCGTCATCTGCGCCTTCCTGCAGGATATAGTGTATCCTTGCAAGCGCCCTCTTTGCAAAAATCGTCTTCTGCTCAATAAGCTTGTTGTACTTTCTCTCAATCAGGTCAAACTCATGCTCCACCTTATAAACAAGCTCACTTGCCTTATCACAGTACTCCACGCTGTACTCATAGCGTTTTCTCTCAAACGTACCGGGTGTAGTCTGTGAAAGAATTTCCTCAAGCTCAGCCCTTCTGTCATCGTTCTGATTAAGATTTTGCTTATAAGCTCCTTTACAGCCTCCTTGTAACGATAAAAGCTATCCGTGGTTGTAAGGATGGCATAACACCTGCTATCACTGTTATTAATTTCCTTAATCAGTACCTTCTGTATACCTATAAAATCCTTCATACGTGACAGCTCATCAAAATATGCCCTCATACCATCCTGCATATTTGATAAAAGCTGACCAAGATTTTTTTGACGTATACAACGCATTTTTCAGAATATCATTATTTTTTCCGGATCTGAAAAATATGTAAAAAGCGCACTGTAAACAGCCAGAATGCTCTCGCGCTCCCTGCTGTCATCATCCACAAGCAGCTTTTTAAACAGCTCAGCATACATCTGGCTGTACTGAGGAAATGCAATCACATATGTGTTGAGCTTTTCATCAAAATCACTCCTGATCCAGCCCCAGTTTATAAGCCTGCCCAATATAGCTGATGGTGTCAGGGTGTATGCGAAACTGGCCTGGTCATATATAACATCAATTTCGGAATCAGGATTATAATCATTATGATTATCCATGCTGCCACTATCTTTATCACTCTCATCTTCATTATAATCAGTCTGCCATACAATGCCTGCTTTTGATATGGTATCCGCTATGATTATCTGACACTCCTCACGTGTCAGTCCCATTGATGCATAGACCTCGTTATTCTCCTCATATAACGCAACAACTATCTGCATATATGCATCCATATTTTTCGTGCGGAATAAGCTATAAAATTCTTTTGGTATTCTATCTTTCAATGTCATACTCATATAATAACATATCCCCACGTTTTTCGCCATATACATGGAAATAACGTGGGGATATTAATATTGCTGCTTCACATCTCAGTCTTAACAATAACATCCGGTTACCGTCAAATCACTCTTGATTGTGACCATCAATAATTCTATTCAATATAATATGCTTACTGCTCAGCAACTCTCAGATGACGTATAAGCTCATTTAAGCTCTCTGCCTCACTGCTCATCTCCTGACTTGCAGCTGCACACTCCTGTGAAGAAGCTGAGTTAGTCTGAACTACATCGTTAATCTGCTCTACGCCATTATTAATCTGCTTGATAGCATCTGTCTGTGTCTCAAGTGTCTCTGCGATTCCATTAACCTCATCTGTGATAGTCTTGGAATTGCCTGCAACCTCCTCAAGCTGTGATGCTGTCTTGCCTGCAATAACCATTCCTTTTTCAACAGCCTTGACTGAAGACTCAATAAGAGCTGCTGACTCCTTAGCAGCATTTGCACTCTGCTCAGCAAGTACAGTAACCTGATCTGCTACAACTGCAAAGCCTTTTCCTGCCTCTCCTGCTCTGGCTGCCTCGATAGAAGCATTGAGTGCAAGAAGGTTTGTCTGTGATGCAATCTCATTGATTGTTGCGATGATTTTACCAATCTCCTGAGATGCCTCATTGATTTCATTCATAGATGTAACCATCTCATGCATCTGTCCGTTGCTATCCATAATCTCAGTTCCGAGTCCATCAACCTTCTGACTGATTTCCTTTGCATGCTCGGCATTCTCAGCTACCTGATCCGCTACAGAAGCAAGTGTGGCTGTAAGCTCCTCAACAACAGAGGCCTGGTCTGTTGCACCCTGCGCCAGATCACTTGAGTGGCAGCTACCTGCTCAGCACCATTGAAACCTCATTTGCCGCTCTCTGGATACCGCTGACTGTATCTGACATGCTCTCCTCGAAAGCAACGATTGATTCTTTAATTCCTACAAAATCGCCTTTCCACTCCACCTGTGGCTTAAAGTTGAAATTGCCATCTGCAAACTGTCTCATAGTCTGGTCGATATCATCAATATATGTGCCAAGTGTCCTGATAGACTTCTAAGGTCATGTGCAAGTTTGCCAACCTCATCATCTGAATGATACTCCAGATTGCTGTGAAGATTTCCATTAACAAGCTCTCCTGCCACTACCTCAATCTGCTGTAACGGCTCAAGCACAGAATCAATAACCTGATCACTGATTTTTTCGCAATCATTGTAGCTACAATTCCAACTATTATTACATTGGCCAGTCCTATAACCAGGAAAAATGTAGCAACTGTTCCCGACTCGGCACCAAAGATATTAGCCTTTGCACCAAAATAAACCAATAAAACTGCAACAATTGATATACCTCCCGATACAAGCAGCATATCCAATACTTTCTTATAGCCATATTTCAATCTCTGCTGAAGTGGCATTTCCATTATTTTGCTTTTAGCTTCCTCACCCATATGTAATTCTCCCTTTCTCATTTAGGTTTCGTTCTATACAGTAAGATTATTATATCATTACCATAGTACTATTTCAATGATAATTTGACAATATTCGTCATTTTTGACATATCGCCTAATTTCGGAAATGATTTATAGTCAAATACACTAATTTCCCGCTTATTACACCTCGAAATCCATACATGCCCTATTTGCAGTAAATGGTCTCACCCTGGTATCCGCCACTGCAACATGCTTAGGATTCTTTGCATACGCTGCAAGTGCATCAGCATCCTCAAATGTAGTATCAAGCATCACATCTACTGTAGATGTCGGAAGATAATCTGTGCGTACTGAAATGTCGATCATTCCCGGAATCTGCCCTTTAAGTCCCTCTAAGCCTTCCTTTATGCCGGCACGTATTTCCTTCTTCTGTGCCTGCGTGTACTCATCCTTGAGTGTCCATAAAATAATGTGTTTAACCATTGTGTTTCTCCTGAGTTTTTCAGGTCTTTCGACCAGTCCAAACTATAACATAATAATTTCTTTAATGTTCATCTCTTCTATAGTTCAAAACCATAAGGTGAATGGAGACCTTTGTATGAATAATATGCCATTCAGACCGCTATGTCAATTACATATTCTACCCCATCACTTCATTTCCTACCCCATTTTGCACCTTTTGTGGCAGAAAACATATTAGGTACAGTTTAGAATACATTTATTATTCAAATCATTTAATTTACATTTCTCTTTTAGCTTCTACCTTTGTTGCATATTTCCACGTCTTTCCGCAATCTTTTGAATAGATACTTTCCCAACTAAATGTATCCTTCTCAATATTTTTGAAATTCCATTGCCATATAGTTGTATCATTCGCATCTTTATTAATCCCTGTTTGTATAATATCATTCTCCAATTCTTCGGCGATTAACCTATCAACACTCCATTTGGAACGTACACTATATTCCACTTTTTTGAATTATCTATCATTGGAACTCGTATTGTTGTTCCATAATCTCCGTATAAAGTATCTTCCTCTGTCCATTCTCCTCTTTTGGGACAAATGAAGACATCTTGAATTCCATACCCATCCATGACATATGAAAAAAGCCACTCACCTTCTTTTGTATCTTCAATCTTCCCCTCTTCATCATATGTATCATTGTAAACGACCAATTTCCAACAAATCTACTATACAATGATAAATCTGTGTTATTATTCGCATTATTGCTTCCTAATGCTTCTAAAAATTCATTTTTCATTAGCGTACACTCTCCTCCCGATAAACATGTTGCTTATTTATCATTTGTAGTAATTGAATAAACAACCAATCCCTATATTCCCCTGTGTTTTTATCAATTCTTCTTTTTCTTAAAACCCCATCCTTAATAAAACCTACCTTTTCAAGCAGATTAAGCGAAGGTTTATTATCTATATTACATTTTGCCTCAATGAGATACAGTCTATCTTTTGACAAGTATTCTGAAATCATCTTTTTTACAGCTTCAGTGCCATAACCTTTACCATGCCACTTTTCACCAATAACATAACCAATTTCACCAATCCTTAATTCTTGATATGGTATATCAAAAGATATATATCCTATACATGCACCACTTTCTTTTTCAACAATTACCCATGCATTCGTATTTTTCACCATAGCATTTACAAAAGAATTCATCTGATCCATATTCATTGGATATCCCATTATAAAATCACCCAAATGCTCATCTGTCCCCCATCCCTCGAAGCATATTGAAGCATCTTCATTCACAAAATGGCGGATGTATAATCGCTCTGTTTCTATTTTCATCATAAAAATCCTTTTCCATCTACATTATGACTTGGCACCACTACATCAATTAATCCTACTATAACATACTTTTAAACTGTAAAAAAGGGTTTCCGAGAAATCTCGGAAACCTTGAATTTACTAGATATTTACACTACTAACAAGTAATTACTCGATAACTGTAGCAACACGTCCAGATTCTACTGTACGTCCACCCTCACGATACTTTAATATCATTTTACCTCATATTTTTTATGGTTTTCTCTCCAAAATACAGTGAAAAACGACTGATTTGTACTATTTATTTTTATTTGCCTGATTTCTTGGCACCGTTTTGGCACCGGAAGCCTCAGTCAAAAAGCTTCTCTTCTGCTGTTTATACTCTTCTCTATCAGCTTTAATTTATAGCCAAAAAGCAGCCAGTTTTTCATATAAATAATTTCTAATAACTTTTATCGCCTTTCTTCAAAGGAGAAAACGTAATCTTATTTGCCAAAAGAAAAAGAATTATTATTACAATACCAAATCCCACAAAAAGTGAACTTGTATCAACAACAGTAACTTTGTATATAATACTAATCACAAAAGATACCACTGGCGCGCATGCGTATGTAAGTGAAAATCGAATTGCAGAAACACGTCCTATATATTCTTTAGTAACTTCTTTTACAAATTTCACTTGTACATAAGTAATCATTAATCCCAATGCTGCACCAATTATTATCGAACCGATTAGCAACAGTAATTTTTGAGTTATAGGATTTGCAATATATTTTGAAACAAATGCAATAAAAACATAGTATACACCTAAAACAATTCCACAAAATGTAACAAGTGTATTATTTTTTTTCTCCTCTTTCATTTTTGCAAAAGTCAATGATCCCAAAATAGTACCAATAGTTACGCTTACACTTAGTAATGAAACAATTTTGGCATCTCCACTAAACATTTCTCTTGCAATCGGGGCGAGCAGTGCATCAAATGGAACCACTGCTGAATTAATTAGAATACATAAAAAACATAGTTTTAATAGCTTCTTATGGTCAAATACATAACTAAATCCATCTCTAAGCGAAATTAAATATTCTCTGCCAATTATTCGGTTTGTCTTCTTTTCTTCTTGAACAGAAAATTCTATTTTTACTATAAGCAACGCTGATATTAAAAATATCAAAGCATCTATCGCTAAAGAAATACCTATCCAAATGAACTAATCACTATGCCTGACAAGCCAGTTCCAACTAATACTGCTATTTTGGTACAAGACACATTGACACTTACACCTTTATCATAATGTTCATTAGGAAGTACATGCTGAATAACTGCTACCCCTGCTGGCATATGAAATGCTTCTATTAATGAAATGGATATTGTCATAAAAACCAATATTAATGGTGAAAGCATGTTTTGTGTATATACATATAATATATACAAAACTAACAGAACTCGAGCTATATCTGAAAGTACTAACACTTTCTTTTATTCATATTCTCGACTAATGGACCTATAAATGGTTGAATAATTACAGAAGTAGCTTGATTAATACCAAAAATAATCGCAGACCACCCTGCACTATTTGTAAGTAAATATACCAACCATGTAAAAAGTATTGTATCTAATGAATCACCACAGCGGTTAATAATATTAGAAGTCAGCAGATAAACATAATTGTGGTTATGATATAACTCATGTTTATTCATATTTGTTACCTCTCTAATCATAATTTAGATTGTTTAATTTCGCAAGCTATCTTATAAAGATCCTGATGTTTTAAAGCCGCTGCTTTTTCTATAACATTATCAATTTCTGATATATCATTAAGTGATTCCAAATATTTTTTCCATTTTTTCATTTCAACATTATATGCACAGTATCTATTTTCACTTTCAAATGAGCCGTTAATGCAATAACGACTATTACTACATCCTCCTAAGCATCGTTCTGTATAACGACATTCTCTGCAAATCCTTTAACTTACTACTATCAAATTCTATTCCACTTAAAAGAGTCCGGACTTTCCCAAATCGACTTTAAAGATTTTTCACGAATATTTCCCGCTACTAATGTTTTATCTCTAATAGAAGTACAAGCAACAATATCTCCATTATGCAGAATACCAATTACATGCTTTCCTGCTCCACAACCTGTCCAAGACCAATTATCATTAAGAAAATTCTCATTTACTTTTATATCTTTATTGCTATAATAACCTATGCAATCTGCCAAAACAATTAACAACTTACCTCCAATTTTATTATATGCAAAATCAATAATAGAAAGAATATCTTGAGGTTCTATAAGCCATTCTGGCGTTTGCAAAATTCCCCATTGGTAATGCAATCTGTAACTGCCAACTATTAACTCCCAAATCACTTAATAATTGATATAGTTCTTCCAATTCACATATATTTTCTTTATTTATTGAAGTTATTACTGATGTCGAAATATTATTTTTTCTTAATTCTTTCAATGCTTTAATACTTTTATTGAATGATCCGATCTCCGTATAAATCGTGAGTTTTTCAAGACCATCAATACTTAAACAGACACTTCTAATTCCTGATGTTATCGCATTATGAATAAAGTTTTCATCAATCAACCAACCATTTGTAATAATACTTGTTATTATGCCATTATCTACTAATCTTTTCGCAATAATATGCCAGTCACTACGTGTCGTAGGTTCCCCTCCAGATAATGTAATAACTTTTAATCCCAAATCTTTTAATTGGTCACACACCTCAAGAGCTTCTGATGTATTCAACTCATCGGGTAGCGCTTCTGCACAACTTGAACCGCAATGTTTACAACGCATATTACAACCCATTGTTATTTCCCATACAGCTGTAGTTAATTTATTCATATATTCTCTCCTATAATCCTTTTTAAATAAAAAGACCTACTCTATATTTCTTTTTACATATAGCAAGTCTTTTCTACAAACTTACATTCTCACACCTGTTCCGTACATAACTGGTCCAAATAAGTTCTTAGAGGTTTTTAATTCAGAAATCTCTACAAACTCCAAGCTCAATTCTTCAAGATTAAACATTTTTATCCACCTCCCGTTTATTGAATTTATCTTAAGAATACATCTCTTATTTTCAAATGTCAAGTTATTTTCATTATTTTTCCCAATTTCGAGTTCAAATTCTCGTTTTATTTGTAACATATTTTCCATTTTCTACGCATACATCAGATCTCTTAACCACTTATAAATGTCCGTAAAATTGCAAAAGCAACTGGAATCAGTGCTACAACCTTATATTCAATCATTCAAAAAGATTCCAATATTCGATTTGATTTTGCTTTAAGACTTGCAAACGAATTGCAAATTGATGTGAATGAGATATGTTCTGCCAGTCCATTTTCTGACACAATTAAGGAAGAAGAGATTTATCCTACACTTCCAGACGGTTTGAACGGAGCCTTAGACGCAAGTCGTGTAAAGACTTACTTAAAAAATTCTATGTATCCGTTGATGTATCTTTTTGGCAAAATAGTATGCCTGATGTAGATAATCTACTTACATCATTCTATCAGCTTGATGATGAAGCCAGACAGGAAGTTGTAGAAACAATCCGTCTGAAACTGCAATATCATCGAGATCCGAAACGTGCTGAACAGATCAAGCAGATTAAAGGTTGGTAAAAAATCACTCCTGTGAATGGCAAACATTCGCAGGAGTTTCTTTTTGGGCACCGTTTTGGCACCACTGGTCTTATTTTTCAATTTTAAATTTATCTGTATTTTATCTTGCTGATAAATATTTCGCTATTTCTCTACTTATAATTTTTCAAATCATTCTCTCTTTAAGATACAGAAAAACCCGTAGAACCGAAGTTCTACGGGTATCTTACGTTTAGACACAACGTTATCTTACGATAACAAATCCATATTAAGATTGTATTACTCGATAACTGTAGCAACACGTCCAGATCCTACTGTACGTCCACCTTCACGGATAGCGAATGTAAGACCCTGCTCCATAGCTACTGGATGGATGAGCTCGATTGTCATCTCTACGTTATCACCAGGCATGCACATCTCTGTTCCTGCTGGAAGCTCGCAAACACCTGTTACGTCTGTTGTTCTGAAGTAGAACTGTGGACGATAGTTGTTGAAGAATGGAGTATGACGTCCACCCTCGTCCTTTGTAAGAACGTAAACCTGAGCTGTGAACTTATGGTGACATGTTACTGTACCAGGCTTAGCAAGAACCTGTCCACGAACGATCTGGTCACGGTTAATACCACGGAGAAGTGCTCCGATGTTATCACCAGCCTGAGCCTCGTCTAACTGCTTACGGAACATCTCGATTCCAGTAACAACAGTCTTCTGACGTCCTCTTTAACACCAAGGATCTCTAACTCGTCGTTGAGGTGAAGTGTACCACGCTCTACTCTACCAGTTGCAACAGTACCACGACCTGTGATTGTGAATACGTCCTCTACTGGCATAAGGAATGGCTTATCTGTATCACGCTGTGGATCTGGGATATAAGAATCAACAGTATCCATAAGCTCCATGATCTTGTCTCCCCAAGGTCCCATTGGATCCTCAAGAGCCTTAAGAGCTGATCCCTGGATGATTGGGCAATCATTGAATCCGTACTCCTCAAGCTGCTCTGTAACTTCCATCTCTACGAGCTCGATAAGCTCTGGGTCGTCAACCATATCACACTTGTTAAGGAATACGATGATGTAAGGAACACCTACCTGACGAGAAAGGAGGATGTGCTCCTTTGTCTGAGCCATAACACCATCAGTAGCAGCAACAACGAGGATAGCACCATCCATCTGAGCTGCACCAGTGATCATGTTCTTTACGTAGTCAGCATGTCCAGGACAGTCAACGTGTGCGTAATGTCTCTTTTCTGTCTCATACTCAACGTGAGCTGTAGAAATTGTGATTCCACGCTCTCTCTCCTCTGGAGCCTTATCAATGTTAGCGAAATCTGTAGCTGTGTTACCAGCGACACGAGCTGCTAATACTGCTGTAATAGCTGCTGTTAAAGTTGTTTTACCATGATCTACGTGCCGATGGTACCAATATTACAATGTGGTTTTGTTCTTTCAAATTTAGCCTTTGCCATTTTGAAACGTCCTCCTTAAACTTTTATGCCCCATGGGCTTTTTTATAATCTACCGACTGCTTTGATTATACGAAATAATCAAAGTTTTTCAAGTAAATTTTATGGCAAATCCCCCTTTTTCAAGGGGAAATGCTTTTATTTTTGATTTTTATACCATATATAG
>ENA-OQHP01000378-OQHP01000378.1-human-gut-metagenome-genome-assembly--contig:-NODE-378-length-14336-cov-1.810754_pt1 | contig 14336 bp, 14 predicted proteins | sample MGYA00242563_ERZ504717 | MGnify/ENA primary metagenome ERZ504717 (study PRJEB26092, sample SAMD00036212) | human gut metagenome | host: Homo sapiens | study: EMG produced TPA metagenomics assembly of... | reverse complement strand
GTGATTCCGGTCAGGTGTAACGGAGTGATGGAGCACTGCATCCCAGTACAAAGAACACGTTGAACAGATTGCTGCCTACTACGTTCCAATGGCTAATTTCCGGATTTTCTTCAAGGCGGCTTACAATGGATGTGGCAAGTTCGGGCAGGGATGTTCCGCCTGCCACCAGCGTCAGTCCGATAACAGATTCGCTTACTCCCAGGCTGCGTGCAATGCCGCTTGCACCGTCAACAAAGAAACTGCCGCCGGCAATAAGTGCTCCAAGCCCGCCCAGAATGTAGAGGACAGACTTCCAAAGTGGCAGTTGCCTGATAGTTTCCTCACTGCCGGCTGTTTCTTCGGGACTGTGTGAGGCGATGGCAAAAGTATAACTCAGGAAGATAGCGAAGAAGCAGAGCAAAAGCAAGCCGTCTGTGATACTGAGAGTATTAGCCTTGTCTCCGTTCAGGAATATGTCGTTGGCACAAACCAGTAAAGCAATGGAAGACAGGATGCACAGAGGTATTTCCTTTTGCAATGTGTTCCGGGTTACGGCAATTGGGGCGAACAGTGCGGTGCAGCCCACAATCATCAGTGTGTTGAAGATATTGCTGCCCACCACGTTGCCGATGGCAATATCGGCGCTTCCTTTCAGGGCGGAAGATACGCTGACCGTCAACTCCGGAGCTGATGTTCCGAAAGCAACGATTGTCAGTCCGATAACGATATTGGGTATGCGGAAGCGTTTGGCAACGGATGCTGCTCCGTCTGTCAGTCCGTTTGCACCTAACAGGATGAGGAGAAGTCCTCCTATAAGTAATAGAATGTTCATGAAGTATATTATTTGCGCGCAAAGATAATGCAAAATTCTGATTAAACGAGCCAAGAGGAAGTTCGTTTGCGCTTGTAAATGCGGAGAATTGTTCCGAAACCGGGGCGGAAATTATATCTCCACATTATATGGTTACGCGTGACGGAAATGTAAGTACGGCTCCGAAGGATGGTGCTACGGAAAAAGAAATAATTGAAAGAAGTCGTATCGGAATGATGGTTTGGTTCTTTCCGATACAACTTCGTATAATCAGGATTTTCCTATTGACTTAAAAAACGGGTTATTTGCTGCGTGTAACAGTGTGCAGTACATTGCCTTGTTTGTCAATCATGCGCAGTTCCAGTGTTTTTTTTATCGGCAGATACTATGGAAAAGCCCGGTTCGGGACTGCAAAAAACGGTACCTTCGATAGGGTTGACTTTGCGGCTGAGCGAACCTGAGGTGTTGGTGATATAATCTATATTACTGCCCGGTACGCGCACATGCTGGAAGTTATGGATATGTCCGCAGATATACATGTCTACGTTGTGCCTGCGGAGTATAGGGTCGAGCCGCGACTGCATATCCCGGCGTTCGCTTCCGTCTTTCGGTGTTTCGGCATAAATGGGGTGGTGTCCGGCCACGATTACCCAGTCTTCTTTAGCGGCGGTCAGGACAGAATCAATCCATGCGAGTTGTTGTTTGTAATCTTGTTGGCAAGCATCGGGATAAGTCTCTTTCTCATTACGGTATTTGTCTATCATCGGAGCAGTATCTACCCAAACTACCCGGATAGTCATGCCTTTGTCTTCAAAAACTTTGGTATAGTAACGTGCGGGCATTGTCCAGCGGCGGCTGATATTCGAATAATCCAGTACGGCTTGCGTGTTGCCGCGGTATTCATGATTACCCAGCAAAGGAAACCAGTCTATCATCAGTTCGGGATGGCTGTAAATCAGTTCGTAATTAGTCATCCACAACGGGTCGTTGACGGAACGTACGCCTTCAAGTGGTGCACATCACCCGTAGCGAGTACAAACTCCGGGTCTGTGCCGTTTTCCGCCATTACTCCCATCAGTCGGCAATGGGCTTCTGGTCATAATAGCCGTTGCGTCCCAGGTCATTGGCTACATAGAAGTTGAACTTTTGTCGAATACGGAATAATCGGTAATTTGGGCACTTGCCCAGTTGCCCAGCAGGGCGACGAATAGTAAAAAGAATATTTTCTTCATTGTTTGGATGTTATTTATTCACTGCAGAGGGTATACGGTTGCATTGTTTTTCATTTGGTGTGTTACAAAAGAAAATGCTCTGTCTCTCTGTGGTGATGTGTTTAAAAATTAATCTTCACTCCGGCATTCACCTTTACACCGTAGTATTCGGCTTGCATGGTACGGTCTTTCGTTCCCTGGTAGTAGCGGAGAGGCTGGTTCAGCAGGTTATTGGCTTCGGCATAGAATGTAGTCTTTATTTTCTTTCCGAACGTATAGCTTGCATTGGCGTCCATGTAGTTCACTTTGTCGTAGTAACGGTCGTAGAAAGTGCTTTCACCCATTTCATCGATAAAGTCGGAAGCGAAATTATAGCTTACGCGGATGTTCAGTCCGGCTTTCTCGAAATAGAGCGAAGCATTGGCGGTGTGTGCCGGTGAACCCGGCATACTGAGGCCTTCTTCGTTTTCGCGTCCTTCGAAGTTGAAGTCTTCTAGCGGGAGTGCGTATAAGTGTAAGTTCCGTAAAAGCCGATGCACTTCAAGGCAGGGGCGATGAATCCGAAGTCGCGTTGGTAAGAGAGTTCTACTCCGAGCAGGTTGCGTTGCCCGCATTCTTGGGCTGTGTGAATCGAGTATATACATTGCCCTGATATTCGTAGTTGGTGCTGACTTGGTCTACGATGAAATCATCGATTTTCTTGTAGAAGATACCGGCACTGACCAGACCGATGCTGCGGAAATAATAGTCGGCGCTCAAGTCGAAGTTGTAGGATGTGGTCGGTTTCAATTCCGGATTACCGATAGTGATTTCATTATCGGAGCGTTTGATGTTTACGCTCGGTACAAGAGCCGAGTACTTGGGACGTGACAGTGTTTGGGTAAATGAACCGCGTACCTTGAAGTCATCGTTTACATTCCACTTTACCAGCAGCGAAGGCAGGAAATTGATGTAGCTGTTGCGCTGACGTTCGGTCTTGCCGGTGATGTCTTCGTCTGATCGTATGTACGTCCGGTATAAGCCAGATTGGTGTTCTCGATACGCAAGCCGGACATCAGCTCTATGCGGTCTGTGATTTTTGAGTCAAAGCGGACATAGCCGGAGCTGACCGTTTCGCGTGCCTCAAGTTACCTGCCAGTTCTTCCTGTACTTGTTCTTTCTCGAACAATGCAGGGTTGTTAAGGTCTAATGCTCCGGTGTATTCCTTGCTGGCATAGATTCCTGTCTGGTATTTGCTGTTGGGCATAAAGTGCTTGTTGGATTGGTCAACAGTATTTTTAAGGCTGTTTTCCATAAAAGCATCTTCGTCCAGCGGAGAATATTCGTAGAAGTCCACAGTTTTATCTTTGGTTTTACGAACTACCTTTGCGCCGAATTTCAGTTTGTTGCCATTCTTGAACGGGAGTTTGAAGTTGGCGGAGAATTTCAAGTCCTGCTCTTTGATGTCTTCCTGTTGCTCGGTCAGTTCTTTCAGGCTGAATTCGTCATTCAAGGTCATTGTAGAACCGTCTTTGGGAGATGCGAAAGGCTGGCGTTCGTTGCTCAGGTCTATATCGAATTTCTGTTTCTTGAGTTGGAAGTCGATGTAGCGCTCGTTGGGACGCTCTTCGCTGGCTTTGGCATAACTTGCATGCCAGTCCATGGAAAGAAGTCCGAAGAGATGTTCACCGCCAAGTGAAAATCCATCGTGCGCTGGCGTTCCAGACGAGCATTACGGTTGTCGGGCGTTCCGGCTTTGGTTTGTATGCGTACGGTGGCGCTGCCGTCCGGTTCAAGGTCTTTCAGGTTAGTGCGGTAACGGTTTTCCCAGTCGTTGCGGTTATTGAAGATACCTTTGAAAGTGAGTTTGTGGTTGGTGCTGATGTCCCAGTCCAAAGCGGCGGAGTAGCTTTGACGTTCGCGGGTTACGTAATACTGGCGCATTTGGTAGTCGTTGACGTATGCTTTGCCGTCTTTATCCTGCTCCCAGGTAAACTCGGTGTCGTAAGAACCGGAGGGGGCATTTTGATAGGAGGCAGATACCATCAACCCTAATTTATCATTGAAGAAACGGTCGCCGTAGGTAAATCCCAGGTTCAGCTGGGCTTTTTCGCTAATCCAGTTGTAGCCTGTTCCTGCGGTGGCAGCAATACTGCGCTTATAGGGTGAGTTCTTCGTTACCAGATTGATAGAGCCGCCAATGGCATCGGCGTCCATATCCGGGGTTACTACCTTGTTTACTTCGATAGTCTGAATCATGTCGGCCGGAATCAGGTCGAGCTGTACGTTACGGGTATCACCTTCGGCAGAGGGTACACGGTTGCCGTTGACAGTTACGGAGCTCAGGTCGGCGCTTGTTCCGCGTACTTGTCCGAAGCGGGCTTCTCCCTGGTCGTACTGCACGTTGATACCGGAGATACGCTTTAAGGCATCGCCGATGTTGGAGTCGGGGAATTTGCTACCTGGTCGGCAGATACTACATTGGTAATTCCCAAGTTGCTCTTTTGGGCGTTGATGGCGCGGCGCTGTCCCTGAAATGCGCCGCCTACAACTACTTCCTGAAGTTCGACTCCTTCGTTCAGTACCACATCTTTCTCTAAAGTGCGTCCGGCGGGAATTGTAATTTTCAGTTCTACGGGTGAGTAGCCTACATAGCTCACCTTCACTGTATAGGTTCCCGGGTCGAGGTTGGGGAAAGTGTAGAAGCCGTTGACGTCGCTCGTCACGCCTGTGTGTAGTTTCTCGATGTAGATTGAAGCACCCGGGAGAGTTTGCTTGGTTACGTCGATAATACGGCCGCGTACCGTACCTTGTTTAACGATATTTGCTTTTTCGTCGGCCATTGTCGTGTTGCTGGCCGCTGCGAATAGTAGAAGGAATAAGAATGCTCTTACAATTTGTTTCATACCTGTTATTATCTGTTAATAATCTGCGGCAAAAGTATAGGTATGGGATTACGTCTGTCTTACGGAATTTTGAAGAAACGGTAACGATAATATTACAAACCAATTGCAAATGATGCATCAGGGGACGATATAATTTATCTTGTATGTACTGAATGACAGATTATAAGATTGGAATGTACTTTACTTTTATTTGCTTTAACTGTATATTAAGGCTGTTTACAGGCAATCAACAGCTTTTTCTCATCGGCAAGAGTCGTTGCAAACAGGTACATGTCCCCACCTTCCGCCAGCTTCAGGCGTTTTCGCAACTCGGCTACGCTGGCAGGAAAATTACGTACTGTGAGGTTGGCCTTCTTTTCCGTTCCTATCAGCTTTTTAAGTTCTTTCTTGTTGAGACTGCTGCTATCGGTAATGCGGAACTTGCGTCCGGGAAAGTCCGGTATATACTCGTCGGAAGTATAAAGATGACTGTTGGGGTGCAGTTTCTCTACATTATATATAGATGAAACGCTGCGGAAGGCTCCGGCTTTTAGGATGGATGCATTGGGTTCGTACAAGTATGTTTTCAATGTGGGAGTATACGGGCATGTATGTTCTTTCTCCTGTTGGCGGGTGAACAGGAGCTTTTGAACTTCTGCGATGCAGTGAGGTTGATGCAGTGGATAGGGATTTCTTCAGGTACTAATTCCTTTCCGCGCTCTAATACAAGGAGAAGTTCCTTGCATTCGTTGTTGACGGAAACGACGTGGGCGGCTTGTACATGTTTCAAGTCATGCAGTGCAAGGGTAAGGTCCAGCATGGGAGATAACTTAACCAGAACGTGTGATGCTTTCTCAAGCAGTAAATTTCCAAAGCGGAAACATCAGGCTCACATTCGCTGATAGCTATTGTTTTGCCTCCGTGTCCATCACGCCGGGCGGGGTCTATGAATATCCAGTCTACGGGTTCCATCATTTGCAGATAACGGATGCTGTCTTCATGGCAGACCATGACCTGTTTTAAGTTTAAAAGCGAAAAGTTATGAGCTGCTATTGTACAGAGTGTTTCCTGCCGCTCCACATAGGCGGACTGTTGGAAGCAGACAGATAGGAAAGCACAGTCGATGCCAAAACCGCCGGTGAGGTCGGTAAAGGTTTTGCGGCTGCCGTATCCCGTGTCTGAAACTATTTTGACCTTATAGTTTGCCGTTACTTCCGAGGAGCATTGTTCCATGGAAAGATGTGCCGGGTAAAGAATACCTTCCGTGCTGCCCAAGCGGGTATTTTTTCTTCTGCTATTTGACGTCCCACAATTTGGATGATAGCGGCAGGTACGTCTACTGTCGGATACTTGTGTGCTTGTAAAGCAAGGTTGCGTACGTTGTCTTTGCGATGCTCCCGGATAAATCGGAGTGTTTCTTCAGTCAGTGTCATGGGCATTGTTTGAGTAACGGTGCAAAGATACGGATAATTGTGATATGATTGAGGAGTTTTGCCAGCAGACAACCGGCAGGAGGTAGACCGGTTGTCTGCTGAGGCTTTATTGAACCAGGGTAAACTCTACAGGTTGCCCATGCTGGCATTCCACACTCAGTTGGGTTGTGCCGGTCCGGTATGTCGTTTTCACTCTTTTGTCGTAAGCAGACACATGCCATTTACCTTTCAGTTCCAACTCTTTTATTATGATACGGCTGGGTTCTTTGGTTGTGAATGTCTTTTCCGCAATGTTGAGGTCGGGAGTACACACACTCATTACCAAGGCATTATTCTCTTTTTGATACATCACCATTGTTTCTGCGGGCAAGAAAGAGAAAACATTATCGGCAGCCGGTTTGGTATCTTCAAAGACAGCGTATGCATGGTGCCTGTCAGAATATCATTTACGGCATGCATCTTGCGGTCGCGTTGTATCACTTTGTAGGTGGCTGCCGGCACATGGGTCTTCAGTTCTTTTCCAGAAGGCTGTATCCATACCATGTATTCGTAGCTTCCATCTTTGGGAGCTGTTCCGTGAGCTATCCATGCCGACGCAAATGTTCCGGTAGTGGGGGTGCGTAACTTTTCGTGGCGCGATTCCTGTTCTGTGATTTGCACCTTTACCTTTCCGTCTTTCACAAAATACAGGTTACCGCAGCCGTCTTCAAGGCAGACCGGTTGTGTATCCGAGGCAGGTAGTTCCTGTTGCAGCCCTATTTGCTGTTCTTTTTCTCCGGTAATCCTGATGAAATCTTTTCCCGGTCGGAAGACGTGTTGGAAAAGCGTTGTTTCCGTAGGATAGTCGCTGTTGCTGTTCTTGATGTCTGTGCCAAGGCAGATTAAGCGGTTATCGAAACAAAATACCGACTTTCGTGCTACGAAATCGCCGGTAAAGTTTTTAAGGTCTCGTTCCATTAATTTCATGGCAAACATTCCGTTTTGGTTTTTCAGAGAACTTGCACCGGCGAATTTTTCCTTGGAGCGTGCCATGGTAGTACCAGGCAGAGGACTGTTCAACAGTTCGAAGGGCAGGTGTATGGTGGTGGTGCCGGGCAGTCGGTTCCAATCCCAGCCATTTTCATTGTAACCGCTGGCTTTGCGGGAAGGAGCCCCATTATTTGTACCGAACCGTAACTTTGATACCGACCGTACCGGTTGTCTTTTTGTGTAAATTTCCGCTCCCCATACATCTGTGTTATATCCTTTGAGCGTAACCATCCAGTTATTGCGGCGGAAAATGCCGGCAGAACCGTAATTGTATACAAAAAAGCCTTGCGGCGCTGTTGCCGGAAGTATCCCTTGTTGTTTGAAGTAAGCGGCTTCAGGGGTATTACGTTTGCAAAGGCGCAAATAGTCTGCGGCCAGTTGATGATCAAACGGTTCTCCTTTATCCGAGAAGTCTCCGGATAGGGCAAGGTAGGCAAAAGCGTCTATGTCGTCATCTTTCATGGAACCGCCGAAAGGATGTCTGCCACTGATACCTACGCCCCATTCGTATTTGTTACAATAGTTACGCATGGCGATAAGAGCGGATTTCAGTACCTTTCTGGCAGATAAGGTCAATTGATAAGAAGTCTTGTTAGTCAGATTGATGAATTGTCCCAGCATAGCAAGTGCTCCCGTGGTATAGGCCGGATAAAAGCCGCATGGTGAAAAGTAGTACCGTCTACCTTAATACCTCCAATCGTACCGGGAGTATATCTCAACGACGTGGATACCCAACGTGAAAGTCCTTTCAGTGCGCGAACCCTTTCTCTTTCATCCTTTGTCATCATGGCTGAAACAATTTTAGGCATCAGCAATGTATGCCATGTATCCAGTAACTCGTCGCGGTTTTTGCCGCATGCCTTACGGGTTTCCTGTAAGCTGCCCAGAACGATAGTGTTGAAAGGATATTATCGCATGTGGGAGCTTGCCGTATTTTGTCGCGCATCAGCCAGGCTGTGGTGTATATTTTTCTTATCTGATAGCCGTAATGGTGGTTGGTTCCCATGCCGCTTCCGAAAGCAAATCCTTGGTTCATGCATAGTCCCAGACTAAAAAATATTTGTGTTCTGCATCTTTGGATTGATTGTAATAGGCATCATAGGCAAATCCGGAGAGCATTGTTTCCAGATCGTTGAGGGATATTTCTCCCTTTTTGCGGTTCAACTTGTCATCGGGAACTACAAGAGGAGCTCCTGTAAAGCCGTTTCCGGAGCGTTGTATCTGTGCTTTTTGGAATGTAGCATAGGCTTTGTCGATTTTGCCTTGTGAAACTTTATCCGCTGTCAGGACTTTTGTCAGCCGTTCTTCTATGGTTTGTAATTCCTGTTTCTCTGTCGGAGTCAGCGTAGCAGGAAGAGGCAGGTCATATTCCAGCTGTTCCCATTGCCATACACGACACCAATGCCATAAGTCTCTAAATGTAAGTGAATTATTGTAGGGCATCTGCATGTCGGGAGTAGTGCGTTGATTCATTTCTTTTACGGGGAAAACGAGACGGTCGAAGAATACGCGTCCGTTGTTGTCCGGAGCAACGATACGGTAACCGGCGATTGTATTCTCTTGCTTATCTCCTTTCATGTGGGCAAAGCTATCCAACAGGCACGCCAACCCTGAGCGTTTAGCCGGAAACCGAACCTATAGGATATATGACCCGTTGGAGAGAAGAATTCAAAGCACAGTGAATCTTTTCTGGCTTGTTCGTTGTAAATCCATAGTGTAATCCCGCGCTTTTCTTTTGATATGGAGTCCAGATGTAGGGGAGTGTCTAGTTTGACGGTGAGCACGGAACGGGGAGAGAATTGCCATGCAAGGCTTCTTTTCCCTTCTTTGTAGAACTCTTCTGAGGAAGAGAGTTCGTTTGATTGTACTGTGCAGAAGGATTGTGGCACTCCTTTTTCAATCCGGTTGTCTGTGCAAAGAGTATGTTGCCAAAGCATAAAAACAGACAATATAACAAATAGAATCGGTACATATTGCGAAATTTTAGCAGGTATGCAAAAAAAGAGGTTGTCTCCGATGTAGAGGCATTCTGCCGCCATCTCTTTCCGGACGGAACGGCAGACTGCTTCATGCCATGAAACAACCTCTTTCGGTTAAGTTAATAAAAAAAAGTTGAAGGTTAGAAGAATTGTAGTTCTTTTATTTAGGTTATTGCCAATATTTATTCTGTTCCAATTTGCCGTTTACATCCAGTTCTTTTGTCGGAATGGGGAGGAACTGGTGTTTTTCTTGTGTACGTGCTGCATAATCGCGTGCACCGATAAACTGGTTTCCTGTAGCCCAGCGTTTATCTTGAGTCGCAGCTCCTAATTTGTCGTGTACGGCTTCTACATAAATACCCCAGCGTACCAGATCATATTTCCGCAGAGACTCAAAACAGAGCTCACGGCACGTTCGTCACGGACGGCTTGTTGGAAGTCTGTATAGGACAAACCCTCCAATTTGGATATGCCTGCACGTTGGCGTATCTCATTAATGCATTCGTATGCTAATCCGTAGGTCCTTGATGGGCTTCATTTTCTGCTTCAGCCAGCATTAAAAGGACATCACCATAACGTAAAATAGGATAGTTTTCCGGAGTATAGCTCTTGTCCTTCATAGAAGAGCTTTCCCATTCTCGACGGAACTTTCCACATGAACGTTGGACAATTTGTTTGTTTGTCCATGTTTTCTTGTTGTCGTTTACATCATACCAATAAGGAGCGATGGAAAGGTCTCGGCGTGTATCGTTTTTGTCAAACAAATCCCACAGTATCAAAGTGGCTGCATAGAAGCCGTAACCATATCCGTTACCGGTAGATTTGGTGCACTTTTGAAGATTACCTATAACATTTCCTATACGTCCGTCTGTATAGTTTCCTATGCCGTCGCAGTACGGTTACCGATAAATTCGGCTTCCCAGATACTTCATTGTATTCGGTATCATATTTGTCGGAAGCCATGTTCCTCCAGATAGCCTCGACATCCGGATTCATTTTATGCTTGTTCGACTTTTTCACTTCATTGGCCCAGTATGCAGCTTTGGCATAGTAAGGCTGTCCGCCGTTGGCGGGATATCCGGCACGCCACAAGTATACGCGGGCAAGGATACCCATTACTGTATTCTTTTTGATATAAGAGGGAGACTTATCGTAGGTCTGGTCATCAACCAAGTTTACGCATTCTTCCATTTCTCCGATAATCCAATCCAACGCATCGGTATGGGGAGTTGCTTCTATGGATGAATTATTCACGTCTTTGAATGAAGTCTTGCGGATGGGGACTTCGTACCAGCTTGTACTAACAGGAAGTGAAAATATGCACGGAGAAATTTAGCTTCACCTTTCATTCGTGTTTTCACACTTTCATCCATGTCGGCTTTGTCAACATTCTCAAGAAAAACGTTGGCATTGTTGATTCCTTTGTAAAGAGTCTCCCATGTACCCCATACATGTTGGTTTCCCGGATTATGGTCGTTGCCATAGACTTGACTCGCCAATTGTCCGCTTTGGCGCTGGTAGTAACTCAGGTCGTCTACGTTGGATATCATGCATGAGTAATTGTTTCCGTATACTTTCTCGTAGGCCAAAGTATAATAGACTCCGGCCAAAGCAGCCGTGCATTCACTTTCATTGGAATAAAAAGTTTCCGGAGCGGTGAAATCATAAGGCTTTGTATCCAAAAAACTGTCGCAGGAGCTCAGCATTATGGCAGAGCATAATGTTAAAACTGTTGCATGGAATAATTTATATACTGTTTTCATATCAGTCTCATTTTTAATATTTGGTTAGAATGTTACGTTTAATCCCAATGACATACTGAAAGCGCGAGGGTATGGAGACCAGTCAAAGCCCGGTGTCAATGGAGAATTACGGGTAGAAACTTCCGGGTCGCTTCCGGAATAACCGCTGATAGTGGCAATGTTTTCGGCAGAAAGGTAAACACGTGCGCTGCTTATATGCAAGGGCTTCAGTGTTTTTGCCTCAAAATTATATCCCAATGAGATGTTCTTGAGTTTCAGGAAAGAGCCGTCTTCCACATAGAGTGAACTGTATTCATTGGACCTTGCGCCCGGGCTCTCGGTATGTTGCTGGTGGGGTTTTCCGGAGTCCAGCGGTTAGTATAGGCGGCAAACATATTGGTATTTTGTTTGGCAGAAGGGTTTTCGAACACCATGCGGTTGGCATTGAGGATATCATTGCCATAGCTCCATTGGAAGAAGATGTTCAAGTCGAAGTTTTTCCAAACCAGATTATTGGTAAAACCACCTATGTGTTTGGGCTGACCGTTACCGATAGTGGTCTTGTCCTTGTCGTTGATTTCGCCTTCACCTGTCAGGTCACGGTATTTGGGGTCTCCCGGTTGAGTACCGGCTACGTAATACGGGATGCCTTCTTTTAAGGTATATACCTCTTTGCCGTTTTCATCTATTGTCTTGTTGAAGTCCTCATATTTGTAAGTTCCGTCATAGATGAAGCCGTACATTTTACCGGCAGATTCACCTACTTTGCTGATATATGCCGGAGTGGTTTTATATTTGTTATCCCAACTGATATAGCTGGTCATATAAGGTTGTCCTGAGTTCAAGGCTATGATTTCATTCTTGTTGAAAGCGATGTTGAAGCTGGAATTCCAACTGAAATCTTTAGTTTTGATATTGGTGGTTTCCAAGGTGATTTCCAAACCGCTGTTACGCAATTTTCCAACATTTAAGGTAGCAGAAGAGAAGCCTGAGCTGGCAGATATATCGGCATCAAGCAACAAGTCCTTGGTGGTTTTGATGTAATAGTCCATATTCAGGTTAATTCGTCCGTCGAGGAAGCCGAGGTCCAGACCGAGTCCAATTGTTCGGTTGTTTCCCATTTCAGCTTTTCATTCTGCATGCTGCTCAATACATAACCCGGTACAAACTGACCGTTCCACGGATATTTGTAAAGATCGTCATCAGTGATGAGGTGTGCCATATAGTCATAGTTGCCTATGCGGTTGTTACCGGTCTGGCCATAGCTGAAACGCAGCTTACCGTTTGACAGCCAGCTGGCATTTTCGGCAATGAAAGATTCACGCGCAAAAGCCCATGCCAAAGAGCCGGAAGGGAAGTAACCCCAACGGTTGCCGCGGGCAAATTTGGAAGAACCGTCGGCACGCATGGTAGCTGTTATATAGTAACGGGAGTCGTAGTTATAATTGATACGTCCGAAATAAGACATCAGTTTGTTTTCGCCTTTGGAAGAATTTACGGCCGGTGTGCTTCCCTTATCGAGTCCTGCCATGCCGAAAGATTCATTGCTGATTTTTTCCGTCCGTATAGAATGTATATAGCTGGTATTTTTCTGAACAGACATACCGAGCATCGCATTGAAATTATAGAGTAGTTCTGTTCAGTTGGTAGCTGAGTGTATTTTCGTTCAGGTAACTTCTTGCTCACTCTGGTATAGATAAGCGTTTATTCCCTTACTTTGAGTGTTGGAAGGGTGGCTGTTACCGGTGCGTGTCTGAGAACCGTTGAATTCTTCGTTTTTGTAGTCGGTTGATGTATATCCGGCTGTAACTTTCAGTTTGAGTTTCTTAATTATCTCATATTCGGCACCTACATTAAACTGGAGATTATTGGTTGTCTTATGACGGTATTCGTTTTGAGCAGACTTCACGGGGTTAAAGCGGTAGTCCTCACTCATATTGACACCCTCATCGTACATCTGATTGAGAAGATCACTTCCTGTAGGGGATACCGGACGGAAAGACCATACACTGTACATGTAGGCGGTAGACATGGAACTTGTGGCGCTCGATACGGTAGGACCGTCCTGAACAGTGCTGGCATAGTTTCCTGTAAAGTCAATCTTCAGTTTGTTGTTTACTTTCTGGCTCAGGTTCACACGTCCTTGATAGCGTTTTACGCCGGAGTTGATGATAACTCCCTGTGTGTCATCGTAAGACAAAGATGTGGTGTATTTCAAATCGCCTTGCGAACCGGTCATGGATATATGATGGTTATGGCTGAGAGCGGTACGGTAGATATAGTCTTGCCAATCGTAAGATTTAGCATTGTGATAGGCATCCAGTGTAGGATAAAGTTCGGTTATATAGTTTTTCTGGAATTCTTCTCCGCTGCCCATGATTTCTTGTTGCAGCATGACAAGTCATAGGCATTCATCACTTCCGGTGTGTTTTTACAAGACCTACTTTTACGCTACCGTTGTATGTAATGGTAGGCTTTCCGGCTCCGCCTTTTTTGGTGGTTACGATAACTACACCGTTGGCACCGCGTGCTCCATAGATAGCTGTGGCGGAAGCATCTTTCAAGATGTCTATGGATTCAATATCATTAGGATTTATTGATCCTAAGCCAGAACTTCGGAAGGGAATCCGTCGATAACGTAAAGCGGAGCTGTACTTCCGGTCAATGAACCGGCACCGCGGATTACTATATTAAAGTTATCTCCCGGTCCACCGTCACCGGATGAAACCTGTACGCCGGCAATACGTCCTCCGAGGCTTTCGGTAATATTGCTGACAGGAGTCTTGGTCAAATCGCCCATATTGGCGGAACCGATAGAACCGGTCAGGTCACGTCTTCTGACATCACCATATCCTACAGCAACAACGGTCACTTCTTCCAAGGTTTGGGTATTTTCTGTCATTGTAATATCAAATTTACTTTGATTGCCTACTTTGACATTTTCCGTTTTATAGCCGATAAATGAGAATTGTAAAACATCACCATTTTTTACATTGTCCAATTTAAACTCTCCGTTTAAATCTGTGGTTGTCCCATTGGTTGTTCCTTTAATTACAACACTTACCCCGGGCAACTCTCCCATGGCATCAATCACTTTACCTGTAATCTGTCTTCCTGTCTGTGCCTGTACTGCTGTACAGCAGAAAAGGAAGAATAAAAGATTTAACCTACATTATTCATAGTGGATTCATTTCAGGTTATCAAAACAGATATGGGGACAATCTGAAGCCTCCAACTAATGTCTATCATCGAATGACCGCTTGATGTAGAGTTATAATCCTGTCCGAA
>ENA-OQHP01000377-OQHP01000377.1-human-gut-metagenome-genome-assembly--contig:-NODE-377-length-14346-cov-2.055700_pt1 | contig 14346 bp, 22 predicted proteins | sample MGYA00242563_ERZ504717 | MGnify/ENA primary metagenome ERZ504717 (study PRJEB26092, sample SAMD00036212) | human gut metagenome | host: Homo sapiens | study: EMG produced TPA metagenomics assembly of... | reverse complement strand
AACCTTACAAAGTAAAAATTGTTATACTGTACCATCAAAGTGGTACAGCAAAAATAACTTTTTTTCTTGAACAAACAAATGATTTTACGGAAATTATAATGCAATATCCAACAAACCTCAGCACACTTTCTACGTTTCCATTCCGTGAACCCTACGTTTCCCGATGCGGAACCGTACGTTTCGCATAAGGAAAAACATATGGTTCCGCGCTGAGAAACGTAAAAGACTTCTTTCCCTCCGAAGTATTCGCTTTGATAATTCCAGCTATTTTTCGTAACTTCGCATGTTCATCTAACAAGAAAAGATACATGTCAGAAAATGATTTTATTACCATAAAGGGTGCCCGGGTGAATAACCTGAAAAACATCGACGTACGTATTCCACGCAACAAGCTGGTAGTCATTACCGGACTGTCGGGCTCGGGAAAGTCGTCGCTGGCATTCGATACGCTGTATGCCGAAGGGCAAAGACGCTATGTAGAAGTCTGTCTTCTTACGCCCGCCAGTTTCTCGGACGTATGAGCAAACCGGAATGTGACTTTATCAAAGGGATTCCACCTGCTATCGCCATTGAACAGAAGGTGACAAGCCGCAACCCGCGTTCTACCGTAGGTACCTCAACGGAGATTTATGAGTACCTGCGCCTGCTTTTCGCACGGGTGGGAAAACGTATTCTCCCGTAAGCGGACAACTGGTGAAGAAGGACAGTGTGGAAGACATCGTGAACTGCATGCTGTCTTACCCGAAAGGCACACGCTATACCGTACTGACGCCTATCCTTCCCCGTGACGGAAGAAGTGTGGCAGAACAGCTGGACATGGATATGAAGCAGGGCTTTACCCGACTGGAAGTGGACGGTGAAATGGTACGCATTGAGGATTATACCTACAATGAGAACGATAAGGTGTATCTGTTAGTGGACCGCATGAGCTGCGATGACAGCAAGGATGCCATCAGCCGACTGACGGATTCTGCCGAGACGGCCATGTACGAAGGCGACGGCACGTGTATGCTTCGTTTCTATTTGTCGGATGACACCCGCCTGCATGTATTCAGCACGAAGTTTGAAGCCGACGGTATCAAGTTTGAAGAACCAAACGACCAGATGTTCTCATTCAACTCTCCGCTGGGAGCCTGCCCTACGTGCGAAGGCTTCGGAAAGATTATCGGTATCGATGAACACCTGGTGGTGCCCAACCGTGCGCTGAGCGTGTACGATGGTGCCGTGCTTTGCTGGAGAGGTGAGAAAATGGGAGAATGGCTGAATGAGTTCCTTCGGGAAGCTCCGGCTCCATGATTTCCCCATCTTTGCTCCCTATTATGAGCTGACACAGGAACAGAAAGATTACCTCTGGCACGGCCCAAGAGAGAAGGTCTGCATCGACTCTTTCTTCAAGATGCTGGAGGAAAACCAATATAAGATACAGTATCGCGTGATGCTGGCCCGCTACCGGGGAAAAACGACTTGCCCTACCTGTCACGGAAACCGACTGAAAAAGGAGGCCAGCTACGTACGAGTGGGTGGAAAGAACATCTCGGAACTGGTGGAAATGCCGATTACCCAGTTGCAGGAGTTTTTCCGTACACTCACACTGGATGAGCACGACACCCTCGTGGCACAACGTCTGCTGAGTGAAATCAAGAACCGCCTGACATTCCTGTCGGATGTAGGTCTGGGTTACCTGACGCTGAACCGGTTGAGCAACTCGCTTTCGGGGGGTGAAAGTCAGCGAATCAACTGGCTACCTCGTTAGGAAGCAGTCTGGTAGGCTCATTGTATATTCTTGACGAACCAAGTATCGGTCTGCACAGTCGTGACACTACCCGCCTTATCAAGGTGCTGCGCCAGTTACAGCAATTAGGAAACACGGTAGTAGTAGTGGAACACGACGAAGAAATCATCCGTGCAGCCGACTACATCATCGACATCGGCCCGAAAGCCGGACGACTGGGCGGACAAGTGGTGTATGAGGGCGACATGAAAGACTTACAGAAGGGAAGCGACAGCTATACCGTGAAATACCTGTTAGGAGAAGAGACCATCGACCTGCCAGCCAGCCATCGTCCGTGGAACAATTTCATCGAAATCAAGGGAGCACGCGAGAATAACCTGAAAGGTATCGACGTGCGCTTCCCACTTAACGTGATGACGGTAGTGACGGGGGTCAGCGGTTCCGGAAAGAGTACGCTGGTACGCGACATTTTCTACAAGGCTCTGAAGCGGGAATACAGTGAATCGAGCGAACGTCCAGGCGAATTCATCTCATTGGAAGGAGACATCCGTCAGGTGAACGACATCGAGTTTGTGGACCAGAACCCTATCGGAAAGTCTTCCCGAAGCAATCCGGTGACTTATGTCAAAGCCTATGATGAAATCCGCAAACTATTTGCCGACCAGCCGCTGGCCAAGCAGATGGGATACAGCGCAGGCTATTTCTCGTTCAACACGGAAGGCGGACGTTGCGAAGAATGCAAGGGAGAAGGTACGGTAACGGTAGAAATGCAGTTCATGGCCGACCTGGTGTTGGAATGTGAGTCGTGCCACGGCAAGCGCTTCAAGAACGACACGCTGGAAGTGAAGTTCGAAGGAAAAAACATTTACGACATACTGGAAATGACAGTCAACCAGGCCATCGAGTTCTTTACGGAACACAACCAGAAGAAGATTGTCAAGAAGTTGCGCCCGCTACAGGATGTGGGACTGGGTTACATCAAGTTAGGACAGTCTTCGTCTACCTCTCGGGAGGAGAAAACCAGCGCGTGAAACTGGCGTACTTCCTCAGCATCGAAAAGGCGCAGCCTACCATCTTCGTGTTCGACGAACCGACCACAGGCTTGCATTTCCATGACATAAAGAAACTGCTGGAAGCTTTCGACGCCTCATCAGTCGTGGACATACGCTGGTCATCATCGAACACAACATGGATGTCATCAAATGCGCCGACCATGTGATTGACCTCGGTCCGGAAGGTGGCGACATGGGGGGGAATCTCGTGGCAGCCGGCACACCGGAAGAAGTGGCCAAATGTGCGGTTTCCTACACAGGACAATACCTGACAGAAAAACTCAATCAGTAATCTTAACGAACAGACACATGATTCAAACTCTTGAAACCCTATACAGCCAGTTCACCGGCCATGCTCCGGAAAGCGTGGAAGCATTGCCGGGAGCCGGTTCCAACAGAAGCTACTACCGCCTGAAGGGTACTCCGACTCTTATCGGGGTATGCGGTACTTCACGCGAAGAAAACGAGGCCTTCATCTACCTGTCACGCCATTTTCAGGCACAGCATCTTCCAGTACCGGCAGTGCATGCCGTTTCCAACGACGGGCTCTGTTACCTGCAGGATGATTTAGGAACAGATTCCCTGTTTCAGCTTATCGCACACGGAAGAGAAACCGGAGAGTTTGGCTCAACGGAAAAGGACTTGCTGAAAAAGTCATCCGGTTACTGCCCCGTATACAGTTTGAAGGGGCACAAGGACTAGATTTCGGGAAATGCTATCCAGCGGTAGAGTTCAATCACAGAAGCATTCTGTGGGACTTGAACTACTTTAAATACTGTTTTCTGAAAGCTACGGGAGTGGAATTCAGAGAAGATTTGTTAGAAGACGATTTCGAAACCCTTTGCCAGACACTGATAGAGAGCATGGAACCCCAACCGGTATTCATGTATCGCGACTTCCAGAGCCGTAATATCATGGTGAAGGACGGAGAGCCTTACCTGATTGATTTCCAGGGAGGACGGAAAGGACCGCTGTATTACGACGTGGCTTCTTTCCTCTGGCAAGCCAAGGCCAACTATCCGGATAGCCTGCGCCAGGAACTGATTGACGAGTACTTGGAAGCCCTACGCCCCTACAAACAGATAGAAAAGGAAGTATTCCTGTCCCGTCTACGTCATGTCGTATTGTTCCGCACGCTACAAGTACTGGGAGCTTACGGCTTCCGCGGCTACTTCGAGAAAAAGACTCATTTCATCGAAAGCATTCCTTTCGCTATTGAGAATCTGCGCCAGTTATTGCAGGAGGGTTTTCCGGAATATCCTTATCTCTGCGAGGTATTACAGCGCATGACAGAACTGAAGCAATTTGCCGCTGTACGCAACCGCCGTAACCTGACGGTCACAGTGATGAGTTTCTCTTACCGGAAAGGGATTCCGGAAGATGAAAGCGGAAATGGTGGAGGATACGTGTTTGACTGCCGCGCCGTACACAACCCCGGACGCTACGAACAGTACAAATCGCTTACAGGACTAGACGCACCGGTCATCGAATTTTTAGAGAAGGACGGAGAGATTACAGAATTCCTTCGTCATACCGACGCTCTGGTGGATGCCCACGTGCAGCGTTTCCTGGAACGTGGATTCTCGCACCTGATGATTTGCTTCGGATGTACCGGAGGGCAGCACCGCTCTGTGTACTCTGCTCAGCACACAGCAGTGCACTTGCATGAAAAATTTAAAATTAATGTACACTTGATTCATCGGGAACAACAAATAGACCAATTACTGAAAGCCAAATGAAAGCCATGATATTTGCTGCCGGACTGGGTACCCGGCTCAAACCGCTGACCGACCACATGCCCAAGGCCTTAGTTCCGGTGGCCGGACGTCCCATGCTGGAACATGTGATTCTCAAACTGAAAGAAGCAGGATTTACCGAACTGGTCATCAACATTCACCATTTCGGAGAACAGATTATCGATTTTCTGAAAGCTAACCAGAATTTTGGACTGACCATTCATATCAGCGATGAACGTGACAGATTGCTCGATACAGGAGGCGGTATCAAAAGGCGGCAACCTTCTTTACAGGAACGGAACCGTTTTTGGTACACAATGTGGACATCCTGTCGAATGCCGACCTGAAAGAGGTCTATGATTTTCATCGGAAAAGTCAGAATCTGGCTACACTGCTGGTCAGCCCGCGCAAGACCTCGCGCCACCTGTTGTTCGATACGGATAACCGTCTGCAAGGCTGGATTCATAAAGACACGTTGCAAACCAAGCCGGAAGGTTTTGTGTACGAACCGGGCCAATACCGCGAATATGCGTTCAGCGGCATCCATGTAATTTCACCGGAACTATTTCATTACATGGATGGAGAGGCATGGAAGGGCAAATTTCCCATCATGGATTTTTATCTGCACACCTGCCAGCAACTCCAGCTCGGAGGATGCATCAAAGAAGACTTGCAACTGATAGACATCGGCAAACCGGACACGCTGGCCCGGGCCGAAGAATTCCTAAAGGATTAATACCAAGTAACCGCACTACCCGTATTGCTTCGCTGATCCCACTTCAGGGCATCGGTCAGCATACTGGAGTTGGCACGGATAGAGAAGTTATAAGAAGTAAACGGACCGAACACCAATCCGCAACTCATATTAAAGCAGTGCAAGTCACGGGTAATGTTCAAGGTTGTCATAGACATCTCCTTGGAGGTAAAGTCGTATCCGGTAGAATAAGTCATGTTCCAACGGCTACCAATCTTGAAGTTACCCGACACGTTCAATGAATGCGTCAATGAATACGGATAACGCATGGTCTTGATGTTAATGTCCTTCGAACGGTCCTCACGAATACTGTAGCTATAGCTCAAGCTGACACTCCAAGGCAATTTGAAAGCCAGGTAACCGTCTGAATCGACAGAAGCTTTCTCCGTCTTTCGCATGTTGGAGTTGTTATTCTGTTCTTCCGTTTCTTCCTCTGTCTCCTCGTCTTCATTTTCTTCCTTACCTTTATTGTCCTTGTTCTTTTCATCCTCTTCTTTCTTACCGAAGAGTTTCTTGAAAGTATCGTTGTTCAAGGTATAAGAGAATGAACACTGTATCCCTGGAAACGTCCGAAACGTCCATAAGACCATTCTGTGCGGTCACCCACCACTACATTACCATTTTCATCGAACTGGTATGCATACGTAGCGAATGAGGCATTCATATTAAATGTATAGCTCTTGGTCAGCTTCAAACGAAGGTTCATGCTCAAGTCACTCCACTTTTTATTGGCTACGTCGTAAGAAAGAGAAGCCCCTAACTGGTCAATCAAGCTGATTTTCTTGTAGCCGGTAGTATCCTTGTCCGACTTCATCTTCATCTCGATATTGTTATCAATTGAGAAGCTGATGTTCTGTGACATATTCTTTCCCGGATAGCCGTATACAGCTCCTTCATAAGGAGAATACTCTACGGTACGCACCTCACCGTCTTCATCCGTATAAGTATAGGTGTCGTAATAGCCGTAACGTGATTTTCCAAAGTCCGGTGTATAGGTATAGCTGACGGTCGGTGTAAAGACGTGACGAATCTGAAGCTCCTTGCTCTTCATGAACAAAGGCTTGTACATACCATACAACTTGGTATTCATCTGTAAAGACAGGTTGTAATCGTACAAACGGTTGAAGCCGTTGATAGTATCTCGCTTCACATGATCACGCGAGGTAGGACTCGCATCATAGCTCTGCTTTACTTTTCGCAAATACCAGCGTTCCGTGTAATTGAACGAAGGAACGATGTTGATATACTTGAACAAGTTGAAGTTGCCGAAACCGGAATCTTGTGCTGCATACCGTTCTCCCACTGTGTCAAAGGTGTCTTAAACAACAGATTATCCTTTGTACTGATGGAGTTGGTAATACTTCCGGTGTACTGCAATGAAATCTTTTCGTACCAGCGCTCATCTCCTGCCGATTTTTACGCTTGAACGGATAAATACGATTCAATGAGATATTTACGTCCGGAAGCGTCATGCTCAAAGAAGAGTCACGCGTGTTCTGTGTGATATTGAATGCTCCAGAGATGTTCAATCCGATTTCCGGAAAGTTACGTGAGTAGCTCACACTGGAAGCCTTGGTATTCTGAGAATACTGCTGCGGGTTATACAAACTGCTCAAACTGGAACGGTCGTAACTACTGGTAGCAAAGTTCACACTGGCCGAGAACGAACTGTTCGGATTGGCCTTGGCATCCTGCCGGTGACTCCACTGGATACGGAAGTCTTTCGACACAGAATAGTCGGGCATGTTTTTCTCACCCGTTTTTGTCACCAGATAGCTGGCATTGAACGAGCCACTGAATTTATAACGCTTGTTATAGTTAGATGCAGCCGATAATCCCCAAGAACCCTTCGTAAAGACTTCTCCCAATACTTTCAAGTCCATCTGGTCGCTGATGGCAAAATAATAACCACCGTCGCGCAGATAAAAACCACGGTTCATTCATCACCATACGTCGGCATGATAAACCGGAAGAATAGCTACTATTGAACGGGAAGAAACCAAAAGGTACGGCAATAGGAAGAGGCACATCCTCTACCACGAGCTGTGCAGGTCCGAATACTACGTTTTTCTTCGGACGTACCTTTGCCATGGAAAGTTTCAAATAAAAATGAGGATGTTCGTGATTGTCGCAAGTAGTATATTTACCATGACGCATGTAAATTTCATCGTTTGCCCCTTTCTTTCCTTCCTCACTGGTGACATATCCTTCACCTTGCTGTGTGACAATGCTATTGATGAAACCCTTCTTGGTCTTGAAGTTATAGCGCATGATTTTAGATTCATACGGTGTTTCTCCATCCTTGAAAATCGGTGAACCCGTTTCCACTCCTGCCGTATCGGTCACTCCCGTGGCATAGACGGTACTGCTGTCCATATTCATCGTAATCACCGCAGAGGTCAGCTCAATGTTCTGGTAATTCACTTACCTTCTCCATAAAGATGTGCATAGCCCTCTTTCGTAAAGACAATCGAATCGCTTGCCTCATAAATGACCGGCGCATCCAGCGGTTCTTTTTTCTTTGTGGTATCTGCGGCCAGCGAGTCCATTCCCAGCGAATCCAGCGCCAGCGAGTCCCGATGAAGGGAATCGGTCTTCTCTCCTCCCCGCATACGTTTTCCTCTCACACGCTGTGCTTCGGCATAGAATGAGCAGAAAAAGCCAAAAACAAACAGAGATAGCAGTAAATATGTAGTTCTTCTAAATGATGTCATCACCGTCTTTTTACGCAATATGCGGTGCAAAAGTAAGCATTATCCGACAAATAAACGTCAACGCTTTCCTTTTTAATGTATTTTTAGTTCTACAAAAAGAGTTTACACCAGGCATCAAACGTGCCAACCCCTCTTCCCCATGCTTTTCAATACTCTTTCGGGCCTTCTCCACGCTCTTTTCCTTATCCAATTTGGTCTTTGAATAAAACTTATCGGCAAAACAGATAATCTGCTCTTCCAGGCTGATTGGAATCATTTCACGGTGAGGCACCGGAAGGTCACGTTCCATAATCGCCTTGAGGGAAAGTCCGGCACCTGTATGACGCTCACACACCAGCGCATGACGCGGATAACCCTCACGAGCCACCAACTCCGAACCTAAATACCCATGACAGATATAGGGATATTTACCAAAGCAGAAAATGCCATCTGCGTCCGTCATAAAAATACCAATATCATGAAGCATCGCCGCTTCTTCTATAAAAGTCAAGTCCAGATTCAGTTCCGGATGCTTGCGTGCCATATCCAAGGCCTTGTCTGCTACCGAACGGCTGTGCACCAGCAAAATATGTTTTAACTCATTATCTTCCGGATAATATTTGTCAATCAATGCAAGTGGATTCATAAATAAATGTGGCTATATTTGTAAAAAGTATCACAAATCTACAAAAATTCCATGAGTTACACGAAAAGAATCTTTTTGAAATACATTTTGGGTGCATGTATAAGCTGTTTTATGGCCCTGCAAGGACATGCCACCGTGCGCAACGGAGCTGACCAGCTAGAAAAACTGCTTCCCTTACTTGAAGGAAAACGGGTTTCTCTGGTAGTAAACCATACTTCTCTTTGTGGGAAAACCCACTTACTGGATACCTTGGTCAGTCTAGTAAAAATCGTACGGGTATTTGCTCCTGAACATGGATTTCGAGGGGATGCAGATGCCGGAGAATACATTCAAAACGGAAAAGATACTCGCACGGGGGTGCCCATCCTTTCACTTTATGGAAAAAACAAGAAACCGCTACCGTCACAACTGACTGGCACGGATGTGGTAGTGTTCGACATACAAGACGTAGGTGCCCGCTTCTATACTTACATCAGTACGCTTTATTACGTGATGCAGCTTGTGCCGAGAACCAGAAAGAACTGATTGTGCTGGACCGCCCCAATCCTTGTGACTACGTGGATGGTCCGGTACGAGAAAAAGCATACAAAAGTTTTGTGGGCATGCTTCCCATCCCCCTGCTTCATGGATGTACCTTAGGCGAAATGGCCGGAATGATTAATGGAGAAGGCTGGTTAGGTAAAGGCCTGCAATGTCGTTTGCAAGTAATTCGAGTGGAAGGATGGAAACACGGACAGCCTTACTCGCTTCCGGTAAAACCTTCTCCCAATTTGCCAAACAATCTTTCCATTGCGCTCTACCCCTCACTCTGTCCTTTTGAAGGAACTTCCGTAAGCATCGGCAGAGGAACTACTTATCCTTTCCAAGTCATCGGTTCTCCGGCACTAAAGGATTTTTTCCAGTTTCAGTTTACCCCACGCTCTTTAAAAGGGTTCGACAAGCATCCGCTTCATCAGAATCAGGCCTGCTTCGGCCTTGACTTGCGTACAAAAAAAGAGCTACCTCAAGGCTTTTCCCTAAAATACCTCCTGCAGTTTTATCAGCTCTATCAGAAGCAATATCCGGATGCCGAAAAGCGTTTCTTCAGCCGTTCCCAATGGTTTGACCTGCTGATGGGTACCTCACAGGTACGCAAGGATATACTTCAGGGAAAAACGGAATCCGAAATACGCCAGGCATGGGAAAAGGACTTACAAGCTTACCGTTCCTTACGCGAAAATATTTATTGTATGAATAAAAACAAGCGGACAGCAGGTTGCTTCTTTCAAGTCTCCTGCTGTCCGCTTCTTACTATCTTAATCTGCGCGATTATTTCTTTTTCATCTTCTGCATCATACCAGCCATCTTGCTGCCAGTTACCATCTTCATCATCTTACGAGTCTGGTCAAACTGCTTCAACAAACGGTTTACTTCCTGAATGCTTGTTCCACTACCTTTTGCGATACGTGTACGGCGTGTTCCATTCAGAATTTCCGGATGAGTACGTTCTTCCGGAGTCATAGAATAAATATGGCTTCAATGCTCTTGAATGCATTGTCGTCAATATCAATATCTTTAATAGCCTTTCCTACACCCGGAATCATGGAAGCCAGTTCCTTCAGGTTACCCATCTTCTTAATCTGGTGAATCTGAGTCAGGAAGTCATTGAAATCGAACTGGTTCTTCTGAATCTTCTTCTGCAAGCGTTTCGCTTCTTCTTCATCGTACTGCTCCTGTGCACGTTCTACCAATGACACGATGTCACCCATACCCAGGATACGGTCGGCCATACGAGCCGGGTGGAACTGATCTACGGCATCCAGTTTCTCACCGGTACCCACGAACATAATCGGCTTGTTTACCACTGTACGGATAGACAGGGCCGAACCACCACGTGTATCACCATCTAACTTGGTCAATACTACACCAGTGAAATCCAGACGTTCATTAAACTCACGCGCTGTATTTACCGCATCCTGTCCGGTCATGGCATCAACTACAAACAATGTAGCATCCGGATTGATAGCTTTCTTGATGGCTTCAATCTCGTTCATCATCTGTTCGTCTATTGCCAAACGACCAGCCGTATCGACAATTACCAGATCATACCCTTTTGCTTTCGCTTCTTGAATGGCATTCAAGGCAATCTGTACAGGGTCTTTGCTGTCCAATTCGCTATATACAGGAACTTCTACCTGCTGGCCGAGCACTTTCAACTGCTCAATTGCAGCCGGACGATATACGTCACACGCTACCAGCAAAGGTTTACGGTTCTTCTTTGACTTCATCATGCGGGCCAGTTTGCCAGAGAAGGTAGTCTTACCAGAACCCTGCAAACCTGACATCAAGATAACAGCCGGACGACCTTTCAATTCGATTTCGGCAGTATCTCCTCCCATCAAGGTAGTCAGCTCATCGTGTACAATCTTCACCATCAACTGACTGGGCTTGACAGCCGTCAATACATTCTGTCCCAGCGCTTTTTCCTTTACCGTATCTGTAAAGTTCTTTGCTACTTTATAATTCACGTCCGCATCCAGCAATGCACGACGTACATCCTTCAAGGTTTCGGCCACATTGATTTCGGTGATTTTACCTTCACCTTTCAATATCTTAAACGACCGTTCTAGTCTTTCACTTAAATTATCGAACATATATGTTGCTTTTTTATTTATTATCAAAAATTTCCAGCGTGCAAAATTACAAAAAAATCAGTATGCTCAAATCTTTTTGTTCTGCCATTTTGCTTTTTTCAGATAAATGAGACTGGAACCTAACATCAATACGTAATAAATCACTTCCGTGGTGAAGCATACGTCTACCGGTGCCTGGATAACCATGCCCACCACAATGATATAAAGTGCATAGAAAACTTGTACAAACACTTCCAATACCAACGCCGCCTGCGTATTGCCCGTTCCTGATATGCCATTGAAGTACACATTGGCCAGCGAAGCAATCAGCATAGCCCCGCATACCACGTACAAAGCTGATACAGACTCCACCAGCAAGGATTCTTCATTTGTATAGACCGACAAGATACTTCCGGGAAACGCTACGCACAAGCCTACGCACACTACCATAATCAAAAACGACATCCGGGATATCTTATGCAGTAACGTAACTACCCTGATGAACCGCCAGCACCAATCAGATTACTCACCAACGTATTGGCAGTAGTGGAAAGTGCCTGCACAGGAATCAGCAACACTACATACACACTTCGCACGATATTGGCCACCGCCAGTTTGCCGCTGTCCGAGTCGTTCAAGAGCCATAAAAAGACAAACCAAATGGCCATAGCCAGAAAATACTGTACCATCGTGAAACAAGATATGCGAAGGATGCGTAGCACCATACTTAAATCAAACTGTCCAAAACGATTCAGTCCGTATTTTTCAGGTCCACCTTATAATAAGTATAAAGCAAAAAGAAGAGCAGTGAAGAAGCTTCGGCGATGACAGAAGCCAAGGCAGCACCACGTACCCCCATTCCGGAAGGCCTAATTCTCCGAATACCAAGCGTAATCAAGCACCACATTCACCAAAGCCATTACGACTGCATTCATCGTCAACACTTTGGTACGCGTAATACCGATATAAAGCCCACGAAACATCACATTCACAAAAGCAAAAAGAAATCCCCAGATACGCCAGGTGAAAAATTCATAAGTCGCCCCGTAAATAGAATCCGAAGTAATCAGCAACCGAATCAACGGAGCAGCAGAAAAATACATCAGTATCAACAAACAAACTGCCATACCGAAACTGAAAGCCGTTCCCTGCCACATAATAGGACCTACCGCGCGATAGTTTCCTTCTCCATTACGACGAGCTATCAGAATCTGCGAACCGACACTAAAACCGAAAGCTATGGTATAGACACAAATGTAGAGCAATCCGCCCATAGCAGCTGCTCCCAATGCGACTTCACCCACACGCCCTAAAAAGGCTGTATCGGTCACATTTATCACATTCTGCGCCAACAGGCCCAGAAAAATAGGATAAGTAACACGCCAGATTTCCTTATTGGTGTACATACATCAAAAGAATAAAAATGATTGGAAATTGCATACTTTTGCAAAGATACATTTTTAAAACCAGAACTACATAAAAAGCACTTAAATACCTAACTCGCATCACTTAGTTTCAAATAAAACAATTTCAAATAAAATAATTTTTACTCATTTCATTGGTTTGTGTGCAATTTAGCACTATTTTTGCAGCCGATTTTTAACAAACAACCTAAAACGAATGAAAAATTTCTTTTCATCAGTGCAGCGACACTGTGTATCTCTTTCCCGACTTTCGCGGGAGATTATCTGACCAACACCAATCAAAACGCCGCTTTCCTTCGAATGATAGCCCGAGGAGCTTCTATTGATATAGACGGTGTGTATAGTAACCCTGCAGGACTTCTTTCCTTTCGCACGAAGGATTCTACCTGTCACTGACCGGACAAAGTGCCTACCAGACCCGTGAAATTGACGCTACTTCCCGCTCTTTCAGCAAGCTGACGGAACCAACGGCAGCCGATTGTACAAAGGAACTGCCTCTGCTCCCTTCATTCCGAGCTTTCAAGGATTATATAAAAGGATAATTGGGTAATCTCTGCCAGCTTTGCCATTACCGGCGGTGGAGGAAAAGCCTCATTCAGTAACGGTCTTCCAATGTTCGATGCATTAGCTATGGGAATGATTCACCAGCAAACTGGCGGCCAAGTAACTCCCCAGATGTACGACATTAATACTTCTATGGATGGAAAGCAATACATTTACGGAGTACAATTAGGATTGAGCTACAAAATCAACGACTGGCTGAGTGTATTTGCCGGCGGCCGAATGAACTACGTAAAAAGTGGTTATGAAGGTTACCTGAAAGCCTACATGAAAGAGAATTTAGGCGAAGCCCAATTGGCCAACCTTGAACTGGACTGCGACCAGAGCGGATGGGGACTGACTCCCATCATTGGTGTGGATGCTAAATTAGGGCGTTGGAACCTGGCTGCAAAATATGAATTCAAGACAAACCTGAATATTGAAAACCAGACTCACACACTGGAAGTTCCTACAGGTACCCCAGAAGCGGTCATAAAACCTTACGCAGATGGAGAACAAACTCCCAGCGATATTCCTGCCTACCTGAGTGTAGCTGCCGGATATGAAATTTTGCCTAACCTCCGTGCTTCTGTGGAGTATCACTTTATGATGATAAACATGCAGGCATGCTGAACGACCGACAGAAAACCCTGAAGCACGGTACTCACGAATACCTTGCCGGTATGGAATGGGACATTACCAAACGACTGACTGTCAGTGGTGGTTTCCAAAAGACAAACTATGGTCTGAGCAATGATTTCCAAACCGACACCAGTTTCTCATGCGACTCTTACTCATTAGGATTTGGTGCCAGAGTCAACCTTACACAAGCATGGAGCATTGATGTGGCCTATTTCTGGACACATTACAACAAATACACCAAAGAAACAGACAACTACAACGGTACAGGTCTGAAAGGAACTGACATTTACAACCGTACGAACAAAGTATTCGGATTAAGTCTGAACTATAAATTCTAATTTAACCCCTCTTCTGGCTTCTCACCTGCCCAACACATGAGAAGCCGGAAGTTAACCTTAAAAATCCTTACTTTCTCCTTCTTGTTAGAAAGGAAACAGATAGTTTTTGTTACTTTTGTCAAGTAAAACCTTGTACTAATTCTCAAAAATTAAACTATGAACCAAAAACTATCATGG